>JGI25321J39296_1001433_pt1 | contig 13802 bp, 18 predicted proteins | sample AutmiccommuBRH23_FD_39296 | JGI IMG/M metagenome (IMG submission 39296)
CGCTTCAAGCACCCCGTGCTTCAGAAGACGATCCGCAAGTCCAAGAAATACCGGGCCCACGACGAGAACAACACCTTCAAGAAGGGTGACGCGGTGCGCATCATCGAATGTGCGCCGAAATCCAAGACGAAACGCTGGGAGGTGCTGGAGGCGTGATCCTTCGCACCATCCGGTTTGATCGAAACCCTGGGGGAAACAGCCAGAACAGCCCCCACAGGTCGGGAGAAACCCAATGATCCAGATGCAGACCAATCTGGATGTAGCTGACAATTCCGGCGCACGCCGGGTTCAGTGCATCAAGGTTCTAGGCGGTTCGCACCGCCGTTACGCCTCGGTCGGCGACATCATCGTGGTGTCGGTGAAAGAGGCGATTCCGCGCGGTCGCGTGAANAANGGCGACGTGCGCAAGGCCGTCGTCGTGCGCACCGCCAAGGAAGTCCGTCGTGAAGACGGCACCGCCATCAAGTTCGACCGCAANGCCGCCGTGATCCTCAACAACGCNGGCGAGCCNGTCGGCACCCGTATCTTCGGGCCGGTCGTGCGCGAATTGCGCGCCAGGAACTTCATGAAGATCATCTCGCTCGCCCCGGAGGTGCTGTAAGATGGCTGCCAAACTGAAAAAGGGCGACAAGGTTATCGTGCTCGCCGGCAAGGACAAGGGCCAGAAGGGCACCATCCTCAGCGTCGATCCCAAGGCCGGCCGCGCGGTGGTCGAGGGCGTGAACATGGCGATCCGCCACACCCGCAAGAGCCAGACAAGCCAGGGTGGCCGCATCCCCAAGGCGATGCCGATCGACCTCTCGAACCTCGCCATTCTTGACAAGAACGGTAAACCCACGCGCGTCGGCTTCAAGATCGAAGGCGACAAGAAGGTGCGTGTAGCCAAGACTACGGGGGACGTGATCGATGCTTGATGCCGCAACCTATACCCCGCGCCTCAAGGCCCATTTCCGCGAGGTCATCAAGCCCGCTCTGAAGGAAGAGTTCGGCTACCGCAGCGACATGCAGATCCCGCGGCTGGACAAGATCGTGCTCAACATCGGCTGTGGCGCCGAGGCGGTGAGGGATTCCAAGAAGGCCAAGTCGGCGCAGGAAGACCTCAGCACCATCGCAGGCCAGAAGGCCGTGACCACGCTGGCGCGCAACTCGATCGCCGGCTTTCGCGTCCGCGAAGGGATGCCGCTGGGGGCCAAGGTCACGCTGCGCGGCAACCGGATGTATGACTTCCTCGATCGCCTGATCACAGTGGCCATGCCGCGCATCCGCGACTTCCGCGGCGTGTCGGGCAAGTCCTTCGACGGGCACGGCAACTATGCCATGGGTCTCAAGGAACATATTGTTTTCCCCGAAATCAACTTCGACAAGGTCGACGAAGTCTGGGGGATGGACATCATCATCACAACCACGGCGCAGACCGACGCTGAAGCCAAGGCGCTGTTGAAGCATTTCAACATGCCCTTCAACAGCTGAGCCGGGGGAGGATAGATTTATGGCTAAGAAATCCATGATCGANCGCGAGAAGAAGCGCCAGAAACTGGTGGACCGCGACGCCGCCAAGCGCGCCGCGCTCAAGGCGATCATAAACGACCANTCCAAGCCGATGGAGGAGCGTTTCCGCGCCTCTCTGAAACTGGCCAAGCTGCCGCGCAACGGGTCGGCCACGCGCCTNCACAACCGCTGCCAGCTCACCGGGCGTCCGCACGCCTATTATCGCAAGCTCAAGATCAGCCGGATAATGCTGCGCGAGCTGGGTTCCGCCGGGCAACTGCCCGGTGTCGTGAAATCGAGCTGGTGAGGAGGGCGCAGACATGAACGATCCTATCGGCGATATGCTCACCCGTATCCGCAACGCGCAGATGCGCGGCAAGTCCAAGGTGATGACCCCCGGCTCGAAGATGCGCGTGCGCGTTCTCGATGTGCTGGCNTCCGAGGGCTATATCCGGGGCTATGATATGACAACGGATGACAATGGCCATTCCGCCATTGAAATCAGCCTCAAGTATTTCGAGGGCACCCCGGTGATCCGCGAGATGAAGCGGGTCTCCAAGCCCGGTCGCCGCGTCTATCTGGGCGTCAAGGACATTCCGTCGGTCCGTCAGGGCCTTGGCGTGTCGATTGTCTCCACCCCCAAGGGTGTGATGTCGGATGCAGCCGCGCGCGCCGCCAATGTCGGTGGCGAAGTGCTCTGCACGGTATTCTGAGGAGGCGCTGCAAATGTCTCGTATCGGCAAACAACCCGTGGCCCTGCCCGATGATGTCTCGGCCACGATCTCTGGCCAGACCATCGAGGTGAAGGGCCCCAGGGGCACCANGAGCTTTACCGCCACCGACGATGTGACGCTCACCGTTGCGGATGGCGTGATTTCCGTCACCCCGCGCGGCAAGTCCAAGCGCGCGCGCCAGCAATGGGGCATGACCCGCACGGTCATCGCCAACATGGTGCACGGTGCCAGGGATGTCTTCAGAAAGGATCTGGAAATTCGCGGCGTGGGCTACCGTGCCGCGATCCAGGGCAATGTGCTCAAGCTCAATCTCGGTTACTCGCATGACGTGGATTTCACGATCCCCGACGGTGTGACCGTGACGGCGCCCAAACAGACCGAACTGGTCGTGGAAGGCACCGACAAGCAGCTCGTCGGACAGGTCGCGGCCAATATCCGCGACTGGCGGCGTCCCGANCCCTACAAGGGCAAGGGCATCCGCTACAAGGACGAGTATATCTTCCAGAAGGAAGGCAAGAAGAAATAAGGACGCGACAGATGGCAAACAGCAAGAGAAAACTGTTCCACAAACGCCGCCTGCGCGTTCGGAGCAAACTGAGAAAGGTGAATGCGGGGCGCGTGCGTCTCTCGGTTCACCGATCGAACCGGAATATCATGGCGCAGCTCATCGACGATGTGCAAGGCGTGACGCTGGCATCGGCCTCGACCCTCGAAAAGGATCTGGGCTTTGTCGGCAAATGCACCGTCGAGGCGGCGGCCAGGGTTGGCGAGATCATCGCCGAGCGGGCGAAGCAGGCGGGCGTCACCGAGGCCTATTTCGACCGTGGCGGGTTCCTGTTTCATGGCCGGGTCAAGGCCGTGGCAGATGCCGCGCGCGATGCCGGCCTGAAGATCTGAGGAGACGAGAGTTATGGCAAGAGATGACAACCGCCGCGGAGGTCGCGACCGCGACGAAACCCCGGAATTCGCCGACCGTCTCGTCGCGATCAACCGCGTGTCGAAAACCGTGAAGGGCGGCAAGCGCTTCGGGTTCGCGGCGCTCGTGGTGGTGGGCGATCAGAAGGGCCGCGTGGGCTTTGGCAAGGGCAAGGCCAAGGAGGTCCCCGAGGCCATCCGCAAGGCCACCGAAGCCGCCAAGCGCGCGATGATCCGTGTGCCGCTGCGCGAGGGCCGCACGCTGCATCACGACATGGAAGGNCGCCATGGCGCGGGCAAGGTGGTGATGCGCACCGCCCCGCACGGCACCGGCATCATCGCCGGTGGTCCGATGCGCGCCGTGTTCGAGATGCTCGGCGTTCAGGACGTGGTCGCCAAGTCGAACGGGTCGCAAAACCCCTATAACATGATCCGCGCCACGCTGAACGGTCTGAGGAAAGAGACCAGCCCGCGCATGGTCGCGCAGCGCCGTGGCAAGAAGGTGGCCGACATCCTGAGACGGGGTGACGAAGCGCCGACCGCGCAAGCGGCAGAAGCGTAAGGAGACCTGAGACATGGCAAAAACCATCGTGGTCAAGCAGATCGGCTCGCCGATCCGCCGCCCGGACGCCCAGCGCCGCACGTTGATCGGGCTGGGCCTCAACAAGATGCACAAGACCCGCGAGCTCGAGGATACTCCCTCGGTGCGCGGCATGGTCAACAAGATCCCGCATCTGGTGCAGATTATCGAAGAAAAAGAGTAAGGAGGGGCCGCCCTCCTTGCGCCCCCGTCCTTGCACGCTGGTGTGGGCGGGGGTGCCGACATGGCCCTTTGCGGCCGATCCGGTCCGCCTGGAGCGTGTCGCATTCATTCGTATTCACGCGACATGCTCTGACGTATTGATTTTGCATGTTCGAGAAGCTCAAAGCCGGTTCCCACTTTTGAGCAACCCGCTAGGCGCGCAGGGCGCGGGGAACTTTGAATTCCACGTTTTCGCGGGCGGTTTCGATCTCTTCGATGGTCACGTCATAGCGCGCGCGGAAGGCGTCAATGACCTCGTTCACCAGAACTTCGGGGGCAGAGGCGCCGGCGGTGACGCCAATCGAGGCTNCGCCCCGAAGCGCGCGCCAGTCAATATCGGCGGCGCGCTGCACAAGCTGGGCATAAGAACACCCGGCGCGCGCGCCGACCTCGACCAGGCGTCGGGAATTCGAAGAGTTGGGGGCGCCGACGACCAGCATCGCCTCGACCTTTGCCGCCATGGCCTTGACCGCCGCCTGCCGGTTGGTGGTGGCGTAACAGATATCCTCCTTGTGCGGCCCGGTGATGGCGGGAAAGCGCGCCCTCAGCGCGGCGACGATGCCCGCGGTGTCATCGACCGAAAGCGTGGTCTGCGTCACATAGGCAAGGCGCGCGGGGTCGCGCACGGTGAGGGTGGTCACATCTTCGGGTGTCTCGACCAGAAGCACCTCGCCGGGCGGTAACTGCCCCATCGTGCCCACGGTTTCGGGATGGCCCGCATGACCGATCATCACGATTTGCAGGCCGGCCTCATGGTGGCGCCCGGCCTCGATATGGACCTTGGAAACCAGCGGACAGGTGGCATCGACAAAGAGCATCTCGCGCCGCGCGGCCTCGCGCGGCACGGATTTGGGCACGCCATGGGCGGAGAAGATCACCGGGCGATCGTCGGGGCAGTCGTCCAGTTCCTCGACAAAGACCGCCCCCCTGGCGCGCAGATCGTCCACCACATACTTGTTATGCACGATCTCGTGGCGCACATAGACCGGCGCGCCCCATTTTTCGAGCGCCATTTCCACGATCCTGATGGCGCGGTCCACACCGGCGCAGAACCCGCGCGGCGCGGCAAGGCAGAGGGTGAGGGGGGGCTTGGTCATGGCGCTCTCCTGTTCGGGTTACAGGTAAGGCCGCGGGCGGGCGGCGTAAAGGGAAGATGGGCGGGCGCTGGNNCCCCAACGGGCCGCCCGGCCGAAAGGCCCGCGGCACCGGGGCCATCAGCCNGCGCCGGTGATCGGGATCNGCGACGGGATCGACGGCAACGCGGGCGGCGGATCACGCCATGGCCTGCGCCGTGATCCAGGCAAGGACAAGGTAACGCCCGGTCTTGGCGATGGCGACAAGCGTGACGAACAACCAGACCGGCGTGCGCATGATCCCCGCCACGACGGTAAACCCGTCGCCCAGCGGGGCCCAGCTCATCAAGAGTGTCCAGACGCCCCAACGGGCATACCAGCCCCGCGCGCGCGCAAGCTGCGCCTCGGTCACGGGAAACCAGCGGCGGTGGCGAAAGTGCTCGAGCCCGCGCCCCATGACATAGTTGACCACCGAGCCGAGCGTGTTGCCCACCGAGGCCACGGTCAACAGCGCACCGAGCGACGCCGTGCCCGCCAGTTGCAGGGCCACAAAGACCACCTCTGACTGGAACGGCAACAGCGTCGCCGCGCCAAAGGCGGCGGCAAAGAGCCCGGCAAGCTGGGCAAGGATCGCGGCATCGGCCATGTCGCGCGCGGGACCGCGTCAGTCCTGCGCGATGGCGTAGTCAGTCTGGCGCTCGACAGGTTCGCGCGGCGGCCGGCCGATCACTTCCCTGAGGTCGTCGAGCTCGATGAAATTGTCCGCCTGGCGGCGCAGGTCGTCGGCGATCATCGGCGGCTGGCTGCGGATGGTCGAGACCACCGAGACCCGCACGCCCTGGCGCTGAAGGCTCTCGACCAGGGGCTTGAAATCGCCGTCGCCGGAGAAGAGAACGATATGATCCACCCTCGGCGCAAGCTCCATCGCATCGACCGCAAGCTCGATATCCATATTGCCCTTGACCTTGCGCCGCCCCTGACTGTCGGTGTATTCCTTGGCNGGTTTGGTCACCATGCTGTAGCCGTTGTAGTGCAGCCAGTCCACGAGTGGGCGAATGGGGGAATACTCGTCATTTTCGAGAAGCGCAGTGTAGTAGACGGCGCGCAAGAGCTTGCCGCGGCGCATGAACTCGTTGCGCAGAAGCTTGTAGTCGATATCAAATCCGAGCGCCTTGCCGGCNGCATAAAGGTTAGAGCCGTCGATGAACAATGCNAGGCGGTCATCCTTGTAAAACATGCTNAATNNCCTTTCAAATAGGTCTGCATTGCCTTGGGGCGTGAGTGGTGTAAGTGGTTTGCACCGAAAGGCTGGGTCGCACAGTTAGNATGGTGGTAAACAACGCGCAAGGCCATCCTGTGTCGCAAAAGGATAGGTTCGGAATGACGTCGGATCAACTCTGCCTGATCGCTTTGGGTGGAAACTTGCCGTCGAGGGCGGGCGGTCCGGTGGCGACGATTGCTGCTGCGCTGCGGNATCTGGANGCCGCGGGCGCGGTGCTAGAGGCGGTGAGCGGACTTTACCGCACACCGGCCTTTCCGCCCGGATCGGGGCCGGACTATGTCAATGCCGCTGCCGCGACACGGATGGAGGGGCCACCGGAGGCGGTGCTGGCGCACCTGCACGCGATCGAGGCGGCCTTTGGGCGCACCCGCGAGACACGGTGGGGGCCGCGCACGCTCGATCTCGATCTTCTGGCGATGGGCGATCATGTGCTGCCTGATGCGGCGACCCACGCGCGCTGGCGCGCGCTTGATGCCGCCCGGCAGCAGGCGCGCGCGCCCGGGCAACTGATCTTGCCGCATCCGCGGATCGAGGACCGCGCCTTTGTGCTGGTGCCGTTGGCGGATATCGCGCCGGACTGGCGGCACCCCCTGTCCGGGCACACGGTGCGCGAGATGCTGGCGGCGCTGCCCCGGAGCGCGCGCAACGAGGTGGTGCGCTGCGCGATTCCGCGCTTGTAAATCCCCTGCCAAGGCCCTAAGTGAGGGACTTCTTATCCACAGCCCGTAAACTGCCCGGAGGTCGCATGGCCCGCGTAACTACAGAAGACTGCGTTGACAAGGTGCCCAACCGCTTTGAATTGGTGATGCTGGCCGCTCATCGGGCGCGCGAGATTGCAGCAGGCGCGCCGATCACGGTGGAGCGCGACAATGACAAGAACCCAGTCGTGGCCCTGCGCGAGATCGCGGAAGAGACGCAATCGGCCGACGATTTGCGCGAGCGGCTGATCGAATCGAACCAGACCCAGATCGAGGTGGACGAGCCGGAAGAGGATTCCATGGCGTTGCTCATGGGCGCGGCGCCGGACCGCCCCGAGGCCGATGACATGTCCGAGGAAAAGCTCCTTCGCGCCCTCATGGAAGCCCAGGGGCAGGGCTGAGGCCTGGGCTCCTTCAGCGCGAGGCGGGGCGCCCCTGACCGATGATCGCCGTTGAAGACCTGATCACGCTGGTGCGCCATTACAATCCGAAAACGGACGAAGCCCTCATTCGTGCGGCCTATGATTTCGGTCGCGCCATGCACGAGGGCCAGACGCGCTACTCGGGAGAGCCTTATTTCACCCATCCCGTTGCCGTGGCCGCGATCCTGACCGAGCAGCGGCTCGACGATGCGACCATCGTCACCGCGCTTCTGCACGACACGGTCGAGGATACCAAGGCCTCCTATGCCATGGTCGAAGAGCGGTTCGGTCATGAGATCGCCGAGCTGGTGGAGGGCGTGACCAAGCTCACCAATCTGCAACTGAGCAGTTCCGAGACCAAGCAGGCCGAGAATTTCCGCAAGCTCTTCATGGCGATGTCGCGCGATCTGCGGGTGATTCTCGTCAAGCTNGCGGANCGGCTGCACAACATGCGCACGATCAAGGCGATGCGCCCNGAAAAGCAGGCGCAGAAGGCGCGCGAGACGATGGATATCTATGCACCGCTCGCCGGGCGCATGGGGATGCAGTGGATGCGCGAGGAGCTGGAGGATCTGGCGTTCCGGGTGCTCAACCCCGAGGCGCGCGCGTCGATCATCCGCCGCTTCATCACCCTGCAACGCGAGACCGGCGATGTGGTGGAGCGGATCACCGGCGACATGCGCGCCGAGCTTGAAAAGGCGGGGATCGAGGCCGAAGTGTTCGGCCGCGCCAAGAAGCCCTATTCGATCTGGCGCAAGATGCAGGAAAAGGAGATGGGATTTTCCCGCCTCTCCGACATCTACGGCTTTCGCATCATCACCCGCTCCGAGGCGGATTGCTATGCGGTTCTGGGCGTCATCCATCAGCGCTGGCGTGCGGTGCCGGGGCGGTTCAAGGATTATATCAGCCAGCCCAAATCCAACGGCTATCGCTCGATTCACACCACCGTCTCGGGGCGCGACGGCAAGCGGGTCGAGGTGCAGATCCGCACCCGCGCCATGCACGACGTGGCCGAAACGGGGGTGGCGGCGCATTGGTCATATCGTGACGGGGTGCGCAGCGAGAACCCCTTTGCCGTCGATCCGGCGCGCTGGATCTCCTCGATGAACGAGCAGTTCGACGCCGAGGAGGATCACGAGGATTTTCTCGAGGCGGTCAAGCTGGAAATGTATGCCGACAAGGTGTTCTGCTTTACCCCCAAGGGCGACGTGATAAAGCTGCCGCGCGGCGCCACGCCGATCGATTTCGCCTATGCCATCCACACGCGGATCGGCCATGCCTGCGTGGGGGCCAAGGTGGACGGGATGCGCGTGCCGCTGTGGACGCGGATCAAGAACGGGCAGTCGGTCGAGGTGATCACCGCAGACGGGCAGACGCCTCAGGCGACCTGGCTCGACATCGCCACCACCGGCAAGGCGCGCTCGGCCATCCGTCGCGCGCTGCGCGAACTGGACCGCGACCGCTATATCAAGCTGGGGCGCGAACTGGCGCGCTCGGCGTTCGAGCATGTCGGCAAGAAGGCGACCGACAAGGCGCTCGAGACGGCGGCGCGCACGTTGCGGCTGCGCGGTGCCGATGAGGTGCGCGCGCGTCTCGGCAGCGCCGAATTGACCGCGCAGCAGGTCTTGGGCGCGGTCTATCCCGATCTCGTCCCGGCCGAGGGGGCAGAGGTCACGCGCGAGCGGGCGGTGATCGGGCTTGGCGCGGATCAGGGGGTCAACCGNGCGCGCTGTTGCCAGCCGCTGCCGGGCGAGCGTATCGTCGGCATCACCTTTCGCGGGCAAGGCGTCGTGATCCACGCCATCGACTGCGAAACATTGTCGCGCTACGATCAACAGCCGGAACGCTGGCTCGANCTGCACTGGCATACCGGCAAGCACCCGGCGGCCTATGATGTCACGCTCGATCTGACCATCGGCAACGATGCGGGCGTGCTGGGGCGCATTTGCACCTTGATCGGCGAGCGCAAGGCCAATATCTCGGATCTGACCTTCGTGGATCGCAAGCCCGATTTCTACCGTCTCCTGATTGATGTCGAATTGCGCGATGCCGAGCATCTGCACAGCGTTCTGTCGGCGCTCGACGCTGAATCGGATGTTGCCGCAGTNGAGCGCTATCGCGATCCGTCCCGGTCCGGAGACAAGCGCGAGGAAGCCTGAGCNGTGATTTTCCGGCGTCGAGACAAGCGGTCATGGTGGCGGGTCGTCGCCGAGTTCGTCTGGCCGCGTGGCGGCTGGAGGCGGACCTTTACCTATGTCAAGCACCGCCTGCACCGCCTGCCCGACCCGCCCGAGCGCATCGCGCGCGGCATTTTTGCGGGTGTATTCACGACCTTCACGCCGTTCTACGGGATACATTTCGTGGTGGCGGGCACGATAGCCTGGGTTTTGCGCGGCAATATTCCCGCGGCCCTTCTGGGGACGTTCTTCGGCAATCCGCTGACCTATCTGCCGATCGGGGTCATATCGCTCCAGACCGGTCACGCCATCCTGGGGCGGCCCACGCTGCATGAGGACGAGATCAGCCGCTCGCTGGGGGGCAAGTTCCTCGATGCCGGGGAGGATCTGAAAAACAATTTTCTGGCGATTTTTACCGACCGCTCGCCGGACTGGCACGGGCTGGGCATTTTCTATCATGAGGTCTTTCTGCCCTATCTGGTAGGCGGGATCGTTCCGGGGATCATCGTCGGCCTGGCCGCATATTACATCAGCCTGCCGGTGATCACCGCTTATCAGAAGCGGCGTCGCGGCGCGCTGGCGGCGAAATTGGCGGCGCTCCGGGAGATGCGATCGAGCCGGGAAAAGCAGGCGCGTGATGCTGACGAGGATCAAAAACCGGACTAGGCTGAGATCGGGAATCGCGAGGGAAAGGACAAATCCGTGGCGGCAGAGGGAAAATTGCGCCTTGGCGTGAATATCGACCATGTGGCGACGGTGCGCAATGCGCGCGGCGGGGCCTGCCCCGACCCGCTGCGCGCCGCCAAACTGGCCGAGGAGGCGGGCGCCGACGGGATTACCGCNCATCTGCGCGAGGACCGGCGGCACATCTCGGATGCCGATATCGACGGGCTGATCGGGGTTCTGACGGTGCCGCTCAACTTNGAGATGGCGGCCACCGGGGAAATGCAGCGCATCGCGCTGCGCCACAGGCCGCACGCCGTCTGCCTCGTGCCGGAAAANCGCGAGGAACGCACCACCGAGGGCGGGCTCGACGTGGCGCGCGAGGAAANCCGGCTGGCGCATTACATCGTGCCGCTGCGCGCGGCGGGGTGCCGGGTNTCGATCTTCCTTGCCGCCGACCGCCACCAGATCGAGGCCGCGCACCGCATCGGTGCCGAGGTGATCGAGTTGCACACCGGCGCCTATTGCGACGCCCATGCCGTGGGCGATGGTGCCACCCGCGATCGCGAACTGTCGGCCCTGCGCGAGATGGCGGCCTATGGACATTCGCTGGGGCTGGAGGTTCATGCCGGGCATGGGCTGAGCTATGACACGGTTCAGCCGGTGGCGGCCTTGCCCGAGCTGCGCGAACTCAATATCGGCCATTTCCTGATCGGCGAGGCGATCTTTCGCGGGCTGGGNCCGGCCATTGCCGAGATGCGCCGCCTGATGGACGAGGCGCGCGGGTGATCCTCGGCATCGGCACCGATCTGGCCAATATCGAGCGTATCGCGGGCGTGCTCGAGCGTCACGGCGACCGCTTTCGCAACCGTGTGTTCACCGCGGTGGAACAGGCCAGGGCCGAGCGTCGCGCCGATGTGGCGGGCACCTATGCCAAGCGATGGGCGGCCAAGGAGGCCTGCTCCAAGGCGCTTGGCACGGGGCTGCGCATGGGCATTGCCTGGAAGGACATGGCCGTGTCGAACCTGCGCACCGGCCAGCCGGTGATGCAACTCACCGGATGGGCCGCCGGGCGGCTGGCCGCGATGACGCCCGAGGGGCACGAGGCGATCATCCATGTCACGCTCACCGACGATCACCCCTGGGCGCAGGCCTTTGTGGTGATCGAGGCGCGACCGTTGAAAGACGGCTGACAAACGGGACTTGGCATTTCCCCATACCCGCGTTTCGGTCTATCTGTAAGCGATGGACATCGTCATTCTCACCACGATCATCGCTTCTCTTTTCCTGGTGCTCGGCCTGGCCGAGCCGATGGCCACGCGCCTGCGCCTGCCTTATAGCGTGATCCTCGCGGGGCTCGGCATCCTCATCGGCGTGGCGGCGAGTTTTTTCCTGCGCACCGAGCTTACCGGCGCGCTCAGGCCGGTGGCCGAGGCGATTCTCGGGTTGCCGATCCGNTCNAACGTGTTCCTTTANGTGTTCCTGCCGACGCTGCTTTTTCAGGTGACGCTGGGGATGAACCTGCGGCGGATGCTGGATGACTGGGTGCCGATCCTCGTGCTGGCGGTCGTTGCCGTGGTGGTGGCGACGCTGTCGGTGGGTTATGCGCTGGCATGGGCGAGCGCATGGCCGCTGGCGGCCTGCCTGCTGATCGGGGCGATTGTCTCGACGACCGACCCTTCGGCGGTGGTGTCGATCTTTCGTTCGCTGTCGGCGCCGCGGCGGCTGACGCGGATCATCGAGGGCGAGAGCCTTTTGAACGACGCCGCAGCGATCGCGCTCTTTGGCCTCTTCATGGGCTTTGTCATGCTGGGCGTCCCCGACCCGAGCCCCGCCGACGCGCTGGCGCGCTTTCCGCTGCTGATGGCGGGCGGTGCGCTGACTGGCTGGCTTGCGGCGCGCGCGGCGCTGAGGCTGATGGCGCTCTTTGCCGCGTGGGAGCGGGCGCAGATCTCGATCTCGGTGGCGCTGCCCTATCTCGCCTATATCCTGGCCGAGCAGAGCATCGGCGCCTCGGGCGTGATCGCCGTGGTCAGCGCCGGGCTGACCCTCAACCTNACGGCACCGGGGCGGCTGCGCCCCGAGGCGTGGACCAACATGCGCGAGGTCTGGGATCTGCTGGCGCATTGGGCGGGGGCGTTCATCTTCATCCTTGCCGCGCTGTTGATCCCGCGCCTTCTCGAGGAAGTCCGGCTGGAGGATTTCATCCTCGTCGGCGTNGTCATCCTCGCCGCGACGGGCGCGCGGGCGGTGATCCTGTTCGGGCTGTTGCCGCTTCTGACGGCGCTGAAGCTGTCGCCGGCGGTCGAGCNGCCCTATCGGGTGGCGATCCTGTGGGGCGGGCTGCGCGGGGCGGTGACGCTCGCGCTTGCGCTGGCGGTGACCGAAAGTTTCCGGGTGCCCGACGGNATTCAGCGCGTCGTNGGCATCCTTGCCACCGGNTACACCCTGTTTACGCTGATCGTGCAGGGCACGACGCTGCGCGCGGTGATCTGCCGTCTCGGGCTGGACCGGCTCTCGCCCATCGACGAGGCGCTGTCGCGGCAGGTGGTCGCCGTGGCATTGCAGACCGTGCGCGAGGACTTGGCGCGCACCACGGAGAATTACGAGCTGAACCACGACATCGTGCGCTCCGAGGCAAAGCGATCCGGTGAGCGGCTGGACGAGGCGGTGAAACGCGCCGAGGCGCGCGCCGATATCCTCGACCGCGACCGCATCACCCTGGGCCTGATCGCGCTGGCCGGGCACGAGCGCGACACGATCCTGGCCCGTGTGCGCGAACGCACGATCTCGGCGCGCATGGCCGAGCAGGTCATCACCGATGCCGAGCGGCTCATCGAGGCGTCGCGCACCGGCGGGCGCAGCGGCTATCAGCGCGCGGCGCGCCAAAGCGTATCTTACGGGCGCGCNTTTCGCGCCGTGGTGGTGGTCAACAACCGCCTGGGCCTGTCCGCCCCGCTCGCGCGGCTGACGGCGGACCGGTTCGAGCANCTGCTGTCGCAGCGCCTGATCCTGCGCGACATGGGGGGGTTCATCGACCGGCGTATCCGGCGGATTCACGGCCGGCGGGTGGCGGATCTGATGCACGAGCTTCTGGCGCGCCGCATCGAGGGGGTGGAGACCGCCCTCGACGGGCTGCGCCTGCAATATCCCGGTTATGCCGAAGAACTGGAGCGCCGGTTCATCCGCCGCACCGCGCTGCGGCTTGAGGAGCGCGAATATGCCGCGATGCGCGAGGATGGGCTGATCGGGGCCGAGGTTCACACCTCTCTCATGGACGATATCGCGCGCCGCCGCGCGGCGACGGAACGCCGGCCGCCGCTGGATATCGCGCTGCAGCGCACCGAACTGATCCGGCAACTGCCGCTGTTTTCCGATCTGGACGAGGCCGGGCTGCGGCGCCTGAGCCGCGCGCTCAAGACCCGCTATGCCGATCCCGGCGAAATCCTGATGCGCAAGGACGTGGCAGCGCGCAGCGTCTTTTTCATCGCTTCGGGGGCTGTCGAGATCGAAAGCGCGGGCCAGGTCTGGCGGCTGGGTCGCGGCGA
>JGI25321J39296_1001454_pt1 | contig 13692 bp, 9 predicted proteins | sample AutmiccommuBRH23_FD_39296 | JGI IMG/M metagenome (IMG submission 39296)
AGGCTGCGCGGCATCCGCGCGCGCGCGCGTCCGCGCGCCAGAAGCGAGAGCATCGGCAGCGTGAAACCGGCGGTCTTGCCGGTGCCGGTCTGGGCGATGCCCAGAACGTCGCGCCCTTCGAGAGCGGGCGGAATGGCTGCCGCCTGAATCGGCGTGGGCGTTATGTATCCGGCCTCTTCGACGGCCTTGAGAACTTTGGGATTGAGGTTCAGATCGCTGAATGTGGTCATCTGTATCCGCTTTTTGCGGACACTGATCTCGGCCCGCGCATCAAACATCTGCGTGCGCAACCATTGCGCAACTGGCCCCTTCCGGGCCATCCGCTGGCCTCGCCTTACAGGAACCGCCGCAAAGGGTCAATGCAAGGCGTCACCGCCCCGGCGCTATCGCATTTGGCCGATGACGGATCGGGCGACGTCGCCGGATCATCCGGATCGCGTTCCTTTTCGGGAGACGGAAGGTTTTGGGCGGGCGGCTCGCGGGCGGCAGCGCCTGTCTGCCCCCTCGGCAGGCGCTTTTGATGGCGCAAATTATTGCCACAGAACGTGTTTATGCGATGTATGCGCATTTGGGGCCGACCCGCCAGCGCGCCTGCCCAGGCAGGCGCCGCCCTCATCTGGACGTCTCATCGGTGTCATGCAGAGGTCTTGTTTCTGGGCTTTCTTGTGCAAGCGATGGGTTTGGGCTATGTCTGATGGTCCACCAGTTCATCACCAGACCGTCACCCTGATGAAACGGAAAAACGCTTGCCAGGGGCGGCACAAGGTTCGGGGCCGGACCAGTCACGGTAAAGGTTCTTGTGCTTGGCGCATGGCTGTTGTTTGCATGTGCCAGGATCGAAAGTGCACGGCATGAAACTTCACATCGTCATTGTAGAGCCCGATGAAACCCGCGCGCGGCTGGTGATCGACAGTTTGCAGCCGCTGGGGCATCATGTGACGGTGATCAGCGAGGCTGCGGGACTGGCGCGCCGGGTCTGCGACATCGCGCCGGATATCGTATTGATCGATATGTCCAACCCGTCGCGCGACACGCTGGAGGAGATGGCGCTTGCCTCTGGCCCGATGGAGCGGCCGGTCGCGTTCTTTGTGGATCGCACGGATCGTGATTTGACGCAGCAGGCCATTCAGGCGGGGGTGTCGGCCTATGTCGTTGACGGGTTGCAGCCCGAGCGGGTGGCCTCAGTTATGGATGCAGCGATCGCCCGCTTCCAGATGTTCCGCCGCATGCGGGTCGAGTTGGAAACCACCCGCCGCGCATTGGAGGAACGCAAGCTGATTGACCGCGCCAAGGGTATCCTGATGAAGGCGCGCGGCATATCCGAAGAGGACGCCTATGCGCTGTTGCGCAAGACGGCGATGGATCAGGGCCGCAAGGTGGCCGATGTCGCCGGCGCCCTTGTGACGGCAGCGGGGTTGCTGTCATGAACCTGACAGCGCTGCGCGTGGGGTTTATCCCGCTTCTGGATATGGCGCCTGTTGTCGTTGCGCATGAAATGGGGTTTGCCGCCGAAGAAGGCTTGGGGCTGGAATTGCTGCGGGCGCCGTCATGGTCAAGCCTGCGCGACATGCTGCTCTGGGGGCAGGTTGACGCCGCGCAGATGCTGGCCCCCGTGCCGGTTGCCATGGCCTTGGGGCTGGGCGGCGCGGTCGCGCGGCTGGATATCTTGCAGGTGTTGTCGGTCAATGGCGATGTGATCGGCGTGTCGCAGGCCTTGGCGGCCCGGTTGCGGGCGGCGGGGCATGATTTCGGCTTTGCCGATGCACGGCGCGCGCGTGACGATCTTGTCCGTGCTGCGGATGCGACCGTGCGGATCGGCGTTCCGTTTCCTTTTTCGACTCATGTCGAGTTGGTCAGATACTGGCTGCGCGACGCGCGGCTGGAATACGAGCTTTGCACCATCCCGCCACCGCGCATGGCCGAAGCCCTGGATGCGGGCGAAATTGATGCCTTTTGCGTGGGCGAGCCTTGGGGCTCTGTTTCCGTGGAGCTTGGCGCGGGCACGCTGTTGCTGCCAGGCCGCGCCATATGGGCGGTGGCCCCGGAAAAGGTGCTGGCTGCGCGCCATGACTGGGTGCACGAAAACCCGGCCCTGACGGGTCGGTTGATGCGGGCGATCTGGCGGGCAGGCCGCTGGCTAAGCGTGCCCGCGAACCGCTCTATCGTGTCCGAGATGCTGGCCAGGTCCGAATATGTGAATGCGCCTGTCGAGGTGCTGGATCGCGCCTTGCGTGGAGAGATGGTGATTTCTCCGCAGGGCGAACTGCGTCAGGTGCGCGACATGATCTGTTTCTTCGACGGGTCGGCCAGCTTTCCGTGGCGGTCACAGGCGGCGTGGTTTGCCGCGCAAATCGCCGGACGCCACGGGCTTGACCTGGAACGCAGCATCGCATCCGCCAAGGAAATCTGCCGCACCGATCTGTATCGTCGCAACTTGCGGTCTGCCGGGGCCGATCTGCCGGGCGCATCGGAAAAGCTGGAGGGGAGCCTGCATCATGCAACGGCTGTCGCATCGGAACGGGGTCAGATGATTCTAGCGCCGGATTCTTTCTTTGACGGTCAGATTTTTGACTCCAGCCTGTAAAGGCGCTGAATATTTCGGCACCGGAATGCTGCATCTGCATTATGCGCGCGTTTTGTCCGGTTTCATCTTGTTTCATGCCAAGGACGCCTGCAAGGTCTGAACAACGGGCGGCGATGGGGTCGTTCCGCGAAATATCGGGTTCAATGCTGAACCCCCATGGGCACAGCCGCCTGACCAGATTGCGCATTGCGCATGTTCGGTCGGCGGCTTTTTTCGTTTCTGGCCCGGACTGACGGGCCACAGCCAGAGGATGACATCATGATCCGCAAGTTCCTTGCCACGACATCTTTGATTGCAGCCCTCAGCGCTACGGCGTTGCAGGCAGACACCTTTCCCGAGATCGAGGATCTGACCCTCGGCTTCATCAAGCTGACAGATATGGCCCCATTGGCAATCGCCTACGAGCGCGGCTATTTCGAAGATGAAGGGTTGTTCGTGACCCTTGAAGCGCAGGCAAACTGGAAAGTGCTGCTGGACGGNGTNATCGACGGCAATCTGCACGGGGCACATATGCTGGCGGGCCAACCGCTGGCCGCGACCATCGGGTTCGGGACCGCGGCGCATATCGTCACGCCTTTCGTGATGGACCTGAACGGCAACGCCACCACAGTATCGAACGAGGTCTGGGATCTGATGCGTCCCGCGATCCCGTCGGGTGCGGACGGCAAGCCCGTTCACCCCATTTCCGCCGAGGCCCTGCGCCCNGCNCTCGAAGCCTTCGCCGATCAGGGCCGCCCTTTCAATATGGGCATGGTTTTTCCTGTCTCNACCCATAACTTCGAGTTGCGGTACTGGCTGGCGGCGGGCGGTATCCATCCCGGTTTCTACAGCGCCGACAATATCACCGGCCAGATCGACGCCGAGGCGCTGTTGTCGGTGACGCCGCCGCCGCAAATGCCCGCAACATTGGAGGCGGGCACCATCAGCGGCTATACCGTGGGCGAGCCGTGGAACCAGCAGGCCGTCGCCATGGGTATCGGTGTGCCGGTGGCAACCGATCTGGATATCTTCCCGATGCGCGCTGAAAAGGTGCTGGGTCTGCGGGCGGATTTTGTAGAGGAAAACCCCAATACGGTGCGTGCCTTGACCCGCGCCTTGATCCGTGCCGCGATCTGGCTGGACGAGAATGACAACGCCAACCGCGAAGAGGCTGTGCAGATCATCAGTAGNCCCAACTATGTGGGCGCGGATCCCGAAGTCCTGCGCAACTCCATGACAGGCACGTTCGAGTATGAAAAAGGCGATGTGCGGCCCGTGCCCGANTTCAATGTCTTCTTTCGCTACAACGCCAACTATCCCTTTGCGTCCGATGCAGTCTGGTATCTGACCCAGATGCGTCGCTGGGGCCAGATTACCGAAGCACAAAGCGATGAGTGGTATCTTGAAACGGCGCGCAGCGTGTTCCTGTCGGACCTGTTCGAGGACGCGGCCCAATCACTGGTCGATGACGGCCTTGTGCCTGCCGACGCCTTCCTTTTCGACAGTGACGGGATCCGCCCGGTTGCCGATCAGGCGATCGACGCAATCCCCTTCGATGGCCGCGCGCCAAACGCCTATATCGACAGCCTTCCGATCGGTCTGAAGGGCAATCAGGTTGTCGTGGGCAACGAGGTGCAGGGCTAAGACCCTGCACCCCAGTCAGGGAGCGCATGACATGACTGCAATCGACCCGACCCGACTAAACGCCGAACGCCGTGCGCGGTTGTTCACACGGATCAACAAGCTGGATGGCTGGTTTCAGGTGCTCGGCTTGTCCTTCGTGACCCCGCTTTTGCGCGCAATCGCAGGCGACAATCCCAGAGCGCAGGCAAAGCAGATATGGCAACTTCTCGGGGTGCCAGTGCTTGCCATCATCGGCTTTGTGCTGCTTTGGGGCAATCTGGCACCGCGTGTGGAAACCTCGCTGGGGGCCATTCCCGGNCCTGCGCAGGTCTGGGAACAGGCCCGTGTGCTGCATGGTGAGCATGTGGCCGAACAGACGCGCAAGGCCGAGTTTCTGGACCGTCAGGCCGTCCGAAATGCCGAGCTGATCGCAGCGGGGCAGGCCGACCGTGTGCGTGAGCGCCCCTATACAGGATCGCCTACTTACTATGCGCAAATCTGGACATCTGTAAAAACCGTGTTCTTCGGCTTTCTGATCGCGACGGTGGTTGCCGTGCCGCTGGGCATTGCGGCCGGTTTGTCGCCCACAACAAACGCTGCGTTGAACCCGCTGATCCAGATATTCAAGCCGGTCAGCCCGCTGGCATGGCTGCCAATCGTCACCATGGTCGTCTCGGCCGTCTATGTCACGCAGGATGGCATGTTTTCGCGGTCTTTCCTGACCTCGGCCATCACGGTGACGCTGTGTTCGCTTTGGCCAACGCTGATCAACACCTCGCTGGGTGTGGCAAGCATCGACCGCGACCTGATCTCGGTCAGCCGGGTGCTGAAACTGGGCACCTGGACCAAGATCACCCGCCTGGTCCTGCCTTCGGCACTGCCGCTGATCTTTACCGGGCTGCGGCTGTCGCTGGGCGTGGGCTGGATGGTGCTGATCGCGGCGGAAATGCTGGCGCAGAACCCCGGTCTTGGCAAATTCGTCTGGGATGAGTTCCAGAACGGGTCGTCCACCAGCCTCGCCAAGATCATGGTTGCGGTCTTTACCATCGGNATCATCGGATTTCTGCTTGATCGGCTGATGTATGCGCTGCAGTCGCTTTTCACCTACTCGAACAACAGGTAGACCGTCATGGCAATTTTGGAATTCAAGAACGTTTGCAAGGGGTTCGGCACCGGCTTGAACCGCGGGGAGGTATTGAGGAATATCACCCTGTCGGTGGAGGAGGGCGAGTTTCTGGCTGTCCTCGGCTTTTCCGGCACGGGCAAGACCACGTTGATCAACCAGATCGCCGGACTGGCCCGGCCCGACAGCGGCGAGGTTCTGTTCAAGGGCAAGCCCATCACCGGGCCGGGGCCGGAGCGGGGGCTGGTGTTCCAGTCCTATTCGCTGATGCCGTGGCTGACGGTTGCGGGCAATGTCGCACTGGCCGTCGACGCGGTGCATGGAACTGCCAGCCGCGCCGAACGCGCCGCGATCGTGGACAAGTTTATCGCGATGGTGGGGCTTGGCCATGCCAAGGGCCGCCGTCCGGCGGAATTGTCCGGCGGCATGCGCCAGCGGGTTGCGGTTGCGCGCGCGCTTGCCATGAATCCCGAGGTGCTGCTGCTGGATGAGCCGCTTTCGGCGCTGGATGCCTTGACGCGGGCCAACCTGCAAGACGAGATCACCGAAATCTGGCAGGCCGACCAGAAGACCGTGGTCCTGATCACCAACGATGTGGACGAGGCGATCCTGCTGGCAGANCGGATCATTCCGCTGAACCCGGATGGCACGCTTGGTGCGCCGTTCAAGGTCGCCATTCCGCGCCCGCGCGCGCGCACGGCGATGAACAACGATGCCGCTTTCAAGCGTCTGCGCGCGGATATCACGAAATACCTGATGGATGTGGGGATTGCCGCCAAGGTTGAGGACACCCGNAAATTGCCGCAAGTCACGCCCATTCACGGTGCGCCCAGGGCCTATGCCGAGGCCGCAAAAAGCCCGCTCGACGAGAAATATCTGGAATTCTCGCAACTCTCCAAGGTCTATCCCACGCCGGAAGGGCCACTGACAGTGGTTGACAGGTTTGACCTGAAACTGAAAAANGGTGAATTCGTCAGCCTTATNGGCCATTCGGGCTGCGGCAAGTCCACCGTGCTGACAATGGCCGCGGGGCTGAACGAGATTTCCAGCGGCGCGATCAAGCTGGATGGTCTGGCCGTGCGCGGCGCCGATCCTGAACGCGCCGTGGTGTTTCAGGCACCCAGCCTGTTTCCNTGGTTGAGCGCCAAGGAAAACGTCGCCATCGGGGTGGACCGCGTCTATCCGCGCGCCTCCCGCGTCGAACGGGAGGAGGTGGTGGAATACTACCTTGAGCGCGTGGGCCTTGGCGACAGCATGGACCGCATGGCACAGGATATGTCGGGCGGCATGAAGCAACGCGTCGGCATTGCCCGCGCATTTGCCCTGTCACCCAAGCTGCTGCTGCTGGACGAGCCGTTCGGGATGCTCGACAGCCTGACCCGCTGGGAATTGCAGGAAGTGGTGATGGAGGTCTGGACGCGCACCAAGGTCACGGCGGTTTGCGTCACACATGACGTGGATGAGGCGATCCTGCTGGCCGACCGCGTGGTGATGATGACCAATGGTCCGCGCGCCCGCATCGGCAAGATCGTGGATGTGGATCTGCCACGCCCCCGCAGCCGCAAGGCGCTGCTGGAGCATCCCGACTACTACGCTTACCGCGCGCAAGTCCTCCAATTCCTTGAAGACTACGAACACGGCGCGCACAAGAAAGAGGCCGCATGATGAGACGGAAACTCGTTATTATCGGTGCGGGCATGGCATCGGGCCGTGTGCTGGAACATGTGCTGGCGCAAGACCCCGATGGCTGGGACATCACGCTGTTCAATGGGGAACCGCGCGGGAACTANAACCGCATCATGCTGTCCCCCGTTCTGTCTGGCGAAAAGACCTATGAGGAGATCGTCACCCATGATGATACNTTCTACGCACAGCACAGGATTACCTGCCGGTTCGGCGAAAGCGTGGTCAAGATCGACCCCGTGAACAAGGTCGTCCACTCCAGTCGCGATGGCACGCCTTATGACAAGCTGCTGATCGCCACGGGATCGGCCCCTTTCATCGTGCCTGTTCAGGGCAAGGATTTGTCCGGCGTGATCNCCTATCGCGACATGGACGACACGCAGGCGATGATCGACGCCTCTGCCAAGCCAGGCGCCAGGGCGGTGGTGATCGGTGGCGGCCTTCTGGGGCTGGAAGCGGCAGCGGGGCTCAAGGCGCGCGGGATTGAGGTGGCCGTCATTCACCTGATGGGCCACCTGATGGAGCGCCAACTCGACCCTGCCGCAGGTTATCTGCTNCAAAAGGACCTGGAGGCGCGCGGGATCCATGTGCATTGCAAGGGCGCGACCAAGGCTATTCTGGGCAAAGATCGTGTCGAGGCGGTCTTGCTGGAGGATGGCACTGTGTATGACGCCGATCAGGTCTGCATGGCTGTCGGTATCCGGCCTGAAACGCGGATTGCCACGGATGCGGGGCTGGAAGTCGCGCGCGGGATCGTGGTCAACGACCAGATGGTCACCTCCGATCCCGATATTCTGGCGGTGGGNGAATGTGTGGAACATGATGGCCAGCTTTTCGGCCTTGTCGCCCCCCTCTACGACCAGGCGAAGGTTGTGGCCGCTACGTTGAGCGGCCAGCACGCCGCCTTCCAGCCTGTTCAGACTGCGACCAAGCTGAAGGTCACAGGCGTTGATCTGTTCAGCGCGGGCGATTTCGCGGATGCACCGGGGCGCGAGGATATCGTGTTTCGCGATCCTGCGCGCGGTGTCTACAAGCGGCTGGTCATCGAACATGACCGCCTGATCGGCGCGGTCATGTATGGGGACACGGCGGATGGATCGTGGTTCTTTGGTCTGATCAAGGACGGCACGAATATTTCATCCATGCGCGACACGCTGATCTTTGGTCCTGCCTATCAGGGGGGTGGCCAAACGGACCCTTTGGCAGCCGTTGCAGCATTGCCGCCTGAGGCGGAAATTTGCGGCTGCAACGGCATATGCAAAGGCTCGATCACGGCGGCGATCGAAGGCGGGGCGACCAGCCTTGCCGATATCCGCNCGCAAACAAAGGCCAGCGCCTCTTGCGGGACTTGCACGGGCTTGGTGGAACAGGTGCTGGCCAGCACCCTGGGCGAGGCGTTCCAGAAGCCTGAGGTGCAGCCCATGTGCGGCTGCACCGACCTGACGCATGAGGATGCGCGCCGCCTGATCAAGGCGCGCGAGCTGAAATCCATGCCTGCGGTCATGCAGGAACTGGGGTGGAAAACGTCTTGCGGATGCCCGTCCTGCCGCCCTGCGCTGAATTTCTACCTGCTGGCCGACTGGCCGCTGGATTACACCGATGACGCGCAAAGCCGTTTCGTGAACGAGCGCAACCACGCCAATATCCAGAAGGACGGCACCTATTCCGTGGTTCCGCGCATGTGGGGCGGCATGACCAATCCGCGCGAATTGCGCGCGATTGCGGATGCGGCGGACAAATATGCCATTCCGGCTGTCAAGGTCACTGGCGGGCAGCGCATCGACTTGTTGGGCGTGAAAAAGGAAGACCTGCCGCATNTCTGGGCCGATCTGAACGATGCGGGGCTGGTCTCGGGGCATGCCTATTCCAAGGGGCTGCGGACGGTGAAAACCTGCGTGGGAACCGATTTTTGCAGGTTCGGGACGCAGGACAGCACANGGCTCGGCATCAGGCTGGAGAAACGACTCTGGGGGTCGTGGACGCCGCACAAGGTGAAGCTGGCGGTCTCGGGCTGCCCGCGCAACTGCGCCGAGGCGACCTGCAAGGATGTCGGGATCATCTGCGTCGATTCAGGCTACGAGATCGGCGTCGGCGGTGCGGCGGGCATGGACCTCAAAGAGGTCGAGCGACTGGCAAAGGTTGCCACGGAAGGCGAAGCTATCGACCTGACCGTGGCTTTCGTCCAGCTTTACCGCGAACATGCCAGATATCTGGACCGCCCCTACAGGTGGCTGGCCAAGGTCGGNCTGGACTGGGTCANGGCGCGGGTGGTCGAAGATCCGGAAAACCGCGCCGCGTTGATNGCCCGGTTCGATCTGTCGCAAGGCGTATATCAGCGCGACCCGTGGGCGGATCGTGCAACACGGCAGGCACAGGCCGATTTCGCGCCACTGGCCGATCTGACGAAGGAGGTCGCTGAATGAGCTGGCTTGATATCGGGGCGTTGGACAACATCCCCAGACGCGGGGCGCGCGTGGTGAAGACGGTGCATGGCTGTGTGGCTGTGTTTCGCACCCATGACGATCGGGTCTTTGCGCTGGATGACCGCTGCCCGCATAAAGGCGGGCCTCTATCCGAGGGGATCGTGCACGGACATGATGTGACCTGTCCGCTGCACGGGATGGTGATCGGGCTGGCCGACGGTCTGGCCACGGGGGCAGACAAAGGCGCTGTGGCCACCTATGCGGCACGGGTTGAAGGCGGGCGCATCCTGCTGGACGCGGCGCGCCTGATCCGGGGGGCGGCAGCGTGACCGCGATCCGCACCACATGTCCCTATTGCGGTGTGGGTTGCGGGGTGCTGATAACCCCCGACGGACATGGCGGCGCTCAGGTCAAGGGTGATCCGGACCATCCTGCGAATTACGGGCGGCTATGTTCCAAAGGCACAGCCCTGGGCGAAACGCTGGGGCTGGACGGACGGATCCTGACCCCCTTGATCGGTGGCGCGCCTGCCGCATGGGACATAGCGCTTGATCTGGTGGCCGAGCGTTTCGGGGCGGCCATCCGCGATCACGGGCCCGATAGCGCCGCCTTCTATCTGTCGGGGCAGATGCTGACCGAGGATTACTATGCCGCCAACAAGCTGATCAAGGGCTATATGGGCACCGCAAATGTGGACACCAATTCGCGGCTGTGCATGGCCTCTTCCGTTGCCGGGCACAACCGGGCCTTTGGCGCGGATATCGTGCCCGGCACATACGAGGATCTGGACGAGGCCGATCTGGTGGTGCTGGTGGGCAGCAATCTGGCATGGTGTCATCCGGTGCTCTATCAGCGGCTGGTTGCGGCGAAAAAGGCGCGTGGCACGAAAGTGGTGGTGGTTGACCCCCGCCGCACCGCGACCTGTGATATCGCGGACCTGCACCTTTCGCTCGCCCCCGGTAGCGATGCGGCCCTGTTCAATGCGCTACTGGTCGCGCTGGCCGATCGCGGCGCGGTGGATCACGATTATGTCGCGCGCCATGTCAGCGGATTTGACGGTGCGCTGGCCGCCGCGCGCGCCAGTTGTCCCGCGCTGACTGGGCTGGACGACCGCGATCTTGCGCAATTCCTGGACTGGTTCACCACGACCGAGCGGGTTGTCACGGTCTATTCCCAAGGTATCAANCAGTCCGAGAGTGGCACCGACAAGGTGAACGCAATCCTGAATTGCCATCTGGCGACGGGCCGCATTGGTCGCAACGGCCTGGGGCCGTTTTCCGTGACCGGCCAGCCTAACGCCATGGGCGGGCGCGAGGTGGGGGGCTTGGCCAATATGCTGGCCTGTCATCTGGATATCGAGAATCCCGACCACCGCGCCGCTGTGCAGGGCTTCTGGAACAGCCCTGCGATGCCGGAAGCGCCCGGCNTGAAAGCCGTCGATATGTTCCGCGCCGTGGCCGAGGGGCGGATCAAGGCACTGTGGATCATNCACACCAATCCCGCCGTGTCGATGCCCGATGCCGATGCGGTGGCTGCGGCCATCAAGGGCTGCGACTTTGTCGTGGTCAGCGACGTGACGCAAACCGACACCACACGTCTGGCCGACGTGATACTGCCTGCAACGGCCTGGGGCGAAAAATCCGGCACTGTCACCAATTCCGACCGCACCATCAGCCGNCAGCGCCCCTTTCTGCCTGCACCGGGCCAGGCGCGTGATGACTGGCGCATGATCGCGGATGTGGCGGCACGAATGGGATGGGGCGACGCCTTTGGCTGGGAAAGTGCCGCCGAAGTCTTTGCTGAANATGCCGCCTTGTCGGGCATTGCGGGCGATCTTGGCCGCGATTTCGATATCTCGGGGCTGGCTCGGGCCGATTACGACGCGTTGCCGCCTACCCGTTGGCCGGTCAACGCGCGAAAGACCGGCGGGCGATTTTTCGGGCAGGGCGGTTTCTTCACCCCCGACATCCGCGCCCGTATGCTGCCCATCACCCCGCGCCCGCCTGTGGCAAAGACAGCGCCGCGCTATCGCTTCCGGCTGAACACGGGCCGCGTGCGNGACCACTGGCATACCATGACGCGCACGGCGCTGGCNCCGCGCCTGAACCAGCACATCGCCGAGCCATTCCTTGAAATCCATCCCGACGATGCCGCATCGCTGGGCCTTGCCCCGGCCACTCTGGCGCGTGTCACCAGCCCGCAGGGGCANGCCATCTTGCGTGTGTCGATCACGGATCGCGTGGCGCCCGGGCAAGTATTCGCACCNATGCACTGGACGGGTGAAACGGCCCCCACGGGGCGCGTCGATGCGCTTGTGGCCGCCGTGACCGATCCGGTATCGGGGCAGCCGGAAAGCAAGGCTTCGGTCGTGGCGATCGCCGCGCTGAATCCGGCATGGTATGGTTTTGGGGTCTCGGTCGGGGCGCAGAACCCTGATGCGATCTATTGGGCGCGCGCACGCCACGCGGGCGGCTGGCGCAGCGAACTGGCGGGGATGGCGCGGCCGCGGGATTGGGAAGCCTATGCCCGCGCCCTGTTCGACCTGCCCGAGGCGACCTGTCTCAGTGTCGAGGATCGCGTGCGCGGCACCCACCGCCTTGCGCTGATGGATGGCGGGCGCGCGCTGGCGGCGCTGTTTGTCGCGCCCGAACCCGTGCAGCTTGCACGCGGCCATCTGGAGGCCGCAGTGGGACAAGCGGGAGCNGCCCTTTTGGCCGGGCGTCCAGGTGCGGGCGTGGTCGATCCGGGCCCGACTGTCTGTGCCTGTCTGAATGTGGGCCTGAACACGATCACCACCGCGATTGCGGCGCAGAACCTGACAAGCGTCGAGCAGATCGGTGCGGCGCTGCAAGCGGGCACAAGCTGCGGGTCTTGCCGTCCGGAACTGGCCGCCCTTCTGGCGCAAAGGCTGGAGGCGGCCGAGTAATGCGTAAGTCACGCCACTTTTCCGGTCGGATCGAATGGTTCGCGGCGTTGGAGCATGGTCGAGATCACCGTGACGCGGCGTCGTGCGAACGCGATGAGGGCCTTGTCGCCGCCGNACGCNCGNGCGCCTTGCCGTGGTTTCTGCTGGCGGCGCGTCTGGTTGCCGCAACGGGCAAGCGCGTGTTGCGGCATGGCTGGAATTCACATCAGGCGGACGGGGTGCGCTCGGTGCTGGCCGTCGCGGGGATCGGGCGCGGGGCGGGACGCGAGGCCGCAAAGCCGGTCAAGGACACGCTGGACCCAGGTGGCGCAGGCGCTGTGCAAGGCGCGATTGCGCTGGTCGGGGCGGGACCGGGTGCCGCNGATCTGCTGACCCTGCGCGCGCTGCGCCTGCTGCAAGAAGCGGATGTGATCTATTACGACCGCCTTGTGGACCCTGCCGTGCTGGAACTGGCAGGGCGTGACGCCGAGCGCGTCTTCGTGGGCAAGGAGGTGGGCGCGTGCTCGTGGCCACAAGATCGCATCAATGCGGTGATCGTGGCGGCGGCAAGGCAGGGCCGCCGNGTCGTGCGGCTGAAATCGGGCGATCCGGGCGTTTTCGGTCGCGTGACCGAAGAGTNGGAGGCCGCGCGCCATGCGGGTATTCCTGTCGAGATTGTGCCGGGCGTGACCGCCGCCAGCGCCGCCGCAGCCAGCCTCGGGCGCGGATTGACCGAGCGCGGCGTGACGGACCGGCTGATGCTGGCGACCGCTGCCTGCAAACCCGGCGATCCCGAACCCGACTGGGCGACCATGTTGAAACCGGGCACATCTCTGGCAATCTATATGGGTGTCGGCAAGGCGCAGTCGATCATTTCAGGCATGCAGGCGGCTGGCATCCCCATGTCGCTTCAGACCGAGGTGACAAGCCATGCATCGACGGCGCGGGAAAAGACCGTCTGCTGCACCTTGGGTCAATTGCCTAGGGCGCTGATTGACGGGGCCATTGGTAACCCGGCAGTTATCCTGGTGTCCTGGCCGAAATCGGACGCACAAGGACACAAAGCAGAAATTGCGGCCTGACATGGGTTGCCTTGGCGATGGATGATTGCCCCGGGTGTCACGAACAGAGTAATCTTGGGGCCTGCCGCAAGGGCAGTTGACGGGGGCCGGGTCGCGCCTGCGGTTCATTCCCCTGATCGTGCCTGCTCCTGAGGCCGCCTGATGGTTCGCGTCTCGCATGTCCATTCCATCGACGAGGACGCCAAGAGGCTCAGCGGTCCTCGTCCTCGTCACCATCGTCGTCGGGCAGGTTGAAGAAGCTGTCGGCGTCATAGTGTTTTTCCGGTTTCGCGCCCGGACCGCCGCCAAGG
>JGI25321J39296_1001457_pt1 | contig 13669 bp, 10 predicted proteins | sample AutmiccommuBRH23_FD_39296 | JGI IMG/M metagenome (IMG submission 39296)
CAGGAAGGCCTCATGCGTACCCGCATGGTTCCTTTCGAGCGCCTGGTGCCGCGCCTGCGCAGAATCGTGCGGCAGGTCGCTGGCGAGCTCGGCAAACAGGTCGAGTTCATGGTCGGCAACGCCACCGGTGAGATGGACCGCAGCGTGCTTGAGCGAATCGTTGCGCCGCTGGAGCACATGCTGCGCAACGCTGTCGATCACGGTATCGAGCCGGTCGAGCGTCGTCGTGCTGCCGGCAAGCCCGAGCAGGGCGTGATACGCCTGGATCTGGCCCGTGAGGGTGGCGATATCGTGCTGACGCTGGCNGACGACGGTGGTGGCATCAATCTGGACGCGGTGCGGCGCAAGGCNATCGAACGCGGGCTGATGTCCGCCGATAGCGACCTGTCCGAGCATGAAATCCTGCAGTTCATCCTCGAAGCCGGGTTCTCCACCGCGGAGCGCGTCACGCAGATCTCCGGACGCGGCGTGGGCATGGACGTGGTGCACTCGGAAGTGAAGCAGCTCGGCGGGTCGATGAGCATCGAGTCGACGCTCGGTCAGGGCACGCGCTTCCTGATTCGCCTGCCGTTCACAGTGTCGGTGAACCGCGCGCTGATGGTTTACTCCGGCGAGGATCTGTATGCGATCCCGCTGAATACCATCGAAGGTATCGTGCGTGTCTCGCCATACGAGCTGGAAGCTTATTACCAGCCGGATGCGCCGCGCTTCGAATATGCCGGTCAGGCTTACGAGCTGCGTTATCTTGGCGATCTCTTGAACAACGGCCAGAAGCCCAAGCTGGTGGGACAGAGCCTGCCGCTGCCGGTGATCCTGGTGCGCTCGAAAGAACACAGCGTTGCGGTACAGGTCGACAGCCTCGCCGGTTCTCGTGAAATCGTGGTGAAAAGCCTCGGGCTGCAGTTCGCCGGCGTACATGGCATTTCCGGCGCGACCATCCTCGGCGATGGCCGGGTCGTGGTGATTCTGGACCTGCTGGCGACCATCCGTGTGCTCCATGCGCACCAGCTCATTCAGCTGCAACAGCCGCGCCTTATCGATCAGGTGCAGGAGCCGGTCGAGGTCGAAACCGAACGGCCGACACTGGTCATGGTGGTTGACGATTCGGTCACCGTGCGCAAGGTCACCAGTCGTCTGCTGGAGCGCAATGGCATGAACGTTCTGACCGCCAAGGACGGGGTGGATGCCATCACTCAGCTGCAGGAGCGCAAGCCGGACATCATGCTGCTGGATATCGAGATGCCGCGCATGGACGGCTTCGAGGTGGCCACGCTGGTTCGCCACGACGAGCGTTTGAAGGATCTGCCGATCATCATGATCACCTCGCGTACCGGCGAGAAGCACCGTGATCGCGCGCTGACCATCGGCGTCAACGAATACCTTGGCAAGCCCTATCAGGAATCGGTGTTGCTCGAGGCCATTCAGCGCTTGGTTCACGCCGATGTCTGACGTTCTCTGCGCCCGCATTGCGGTACTCGCCGACACCTCGCTGCAGCGTCACGTGCTGCAACAGGCTTTGACCGGCAGTGGCTATCAGGTGGTATTGAACAATGACCCGGCGCGCCTCGAGCCGGCAGACCTGGATAGCACCGAGGCCGATCTCTGGCTGGTCGATCTGGCGCAGACCGAAGATTCGCCTCTTGTGGATGCGTTGCTTGAGCGCGACACCACGCGGGTGCTGTTCGGTGAGGGGCATGCGCCGGAGCGGCATTCGGAGTTCTACCCACGTTGGGAGCGCAGCCTGTTCAGCAAGCTGAAGCGCCTGATCGGTGACCCATCACGGGCAGTGGGGCCGCGTCTGGACGTACTGCAGGGTGAAGGACAACGCCCCGAGCGCCTGACGCTACCGCCGCTGCTGGCTGATAGCGCGCTGCATGCCGGTGAAGCGGCGACCCAGGTATGGCTGCTGGCGGCTTCGCTCGGTGGGCCGGAAGCCGTGAANGCCTTCCTGGACGCGCTGCCTGGCGGCCTGCCAGTCGGTTTCATCTATGCCCAGCANATCGAAGCCAGCTTCGAGTCCGCGTTGTCCCAGGCCGTGGGCCGACATAGTCAGTGGCANGTTCAACAGGTGCGCCCTGGCCAGCCGGTGCGCTGCGGAGAAGTGATCATCGCGCCGATCGGAGAGGAACTCGGGTTCGAGTCCGATGGCAGCACCCGCCTGAACGGTCGTTGCTGGCCTGAACCGTATAGCCCGTCGATCGACCAGATGATGCTGAATCTGGCCCAGCAGTTCGGCCAGCGTTGCGGTGTCATTGCCTTCAGTGGCATGGGCAGCGACGGCAGTGCGGCGGCCGCATATGTGCTGCGTCAGGGTGGCAGGGTCTGGACGCAGCGCGCCGACTCCTGTGCCTGCTCAAGTATGCCGGACAATCTTCGCGAAGGTGGCTACAGCTCCTACAGCGGTGACCCTCGCGAGCTGGCGCAAGCCTTGGTCAATCATCTGGTCAGCCAGGTCGGTACGCCCGCCACGTCTTTTCAACGGGATAACTCATGAGTCAAATGGTCGTTTCTCCGGAGGCGGAAAGCCTCACCGGGCTGCTGATGCCGCTCGCCGATCGCGTATTGCTGGTGCCCAACGTGGCCGTCGCCGAGCTGATTCCCTATCGCGCTCCGCAAGCGGTGCAGGGCATGCCNGCATGGTTTCTCGGGCAGGTGCAGTGGCGTGACCTGAGCCTACCANTGCTGTCGTTCGAGGCCGCGTCCAGCGGCCAGGCACAANCGGTTGGCAGTTCGGCGCGGGTTGCCGTGCTCAACGCGGTTGGTGGGCGCGACCACGTCAAGTTCATCGCGCTGCTGGTGCAGGGCATCCCGCACTCGATCAAGGTCGACGCCAGCCTCGCGCGCGCGGATGTCACGCTTGCCGCGCTCGAACTGGATGCGGTCAACCTTGGCGACGTGCAGCCGCGAATCCCCGATCTGATCGGTCTGGAGCAGAAGCTCGCCGATGCTGGCCTGATCTGATCGAGGCCGCCACCCGGTACGTCGTCAGAAATCGCCCCAGAGCTGCTGTGCCACGCTCAGCGCCACCACCGGAGCGGTCTCGGTGCGCAGCACTCGCGGGCCGAGTCGAGCAGGCTGAAACCCTTGATTGGCTGCTTGTTCGACTTCGCTCTCGCTCAAGCCTCCTTCCGGACCGATCAGGAAAGCCAGTGTCTGCGGTCTGGCATGGCTCGTCAGCGGCGCGGCCACTGGATGCAGCACGAGCTTCAGGTCTGCCTCGACAGGCAACCAGTCACGCAGGCTCATTGGCGGGTGGATGACCGGCAGCGCTGACCGGCCGCATTGCTCGCAGGCGCTGATCGCGATCTGCCGCCAATGGGCCAGACGTTTGTCGGCACGCTCATCGTTGAGGCGCACTTCGCAACGCTCGCTGACGATGGGCGTGATCTGCGTTACGCCTAGCTCGGTGGCCTTCTGAATGGCCCAATCCATCCGTTCGCCGCGGGAAAGACCCTGCCCGAGATGGATCTGTAGAGGTGACTCTGGCATCCCCGTCAGGCGTTCGTGCAGTTCGACGGTGACGGACTTCTTGCCGACTTCCAGCAGTTCGCCGCGAAATTCACTGCCGCTGCCATCGAACAGCTGAACCGCGCTGCCGGCCGAAAGCCGCAGCACCCTGCTGATGTAGTGGGCCGATGCGTCAGGCAGTGGGTGCTGGCCAAGGGAAAGGGGGGCGTCGATGAAAAAACGGGATAGGCGCATGGAGGCAGCTGCAGGCGGCGAGTTGGAAGCGGCAAGTCTAAAGCATCGGCAGCCTGGCTCGCAGGCTGCCGATGCTCCACATCAACCCGGGTCTCTGAAGCCTGGGTATGGACCGACCGGGACCGATCCCCCGGAGGCATCTCGGGTGGCGATGTCGATTCCCTCGGTGGCGACTGCCGCGAGAAAGTCGATCTGTTCCTCGGTGATGCAATAGGGCGGCAGGAAATACACCACACTGCCGAGCGGGCGCAACAGCGCGCCGCGCTCCATCGCGTGCTGATAGACCTTCAGGCCGCGACGCTCCTGCCAGGATAGGCCGTGCGGCTGGCCTTGTCCTGAACCATCTCGATGGCAAGTGCCATGCCGGTCTGGCGGACCTCGGCCACGTGCGGATGCTCGACCAGGTGCGCGGTGGCGCTGGCCATGCGCGCGGCCAGCGCCTTGTTCGCTTCGATCACGTTGTCTTCGGCGAAGATATCCAGGGTCGCCAGTGCCGCGGCGCAGGCCAGTGGGTTGCCGGTGTAGGTGTGCGAATGGAGGAAGGCGCGCAGCGTCGAATAGTCGTCGTAGAACGCCCGGTACATCCGGTCGGTGGTGAGCACTGCGGCCATCGGCAGATAGCCGCCGGTCAAGGCTTTGGACAGGCAGAGGAAGTCTGGCGTGATGCCGGCCTGCTCGCAGGCGAACATGCTGCCGGTGCGGCCGAAGCCGACCGCGATCTCGTCGTGGATGAGGTGCACTTCGTAGCGGTCGCAGGCCTCGCGCAGCAGCTTCAGATATATCGGGTGGTACATGCGCATGCCGCCGGCGCCCTGAATCAGCGGTTCGACGATGACCGCGGCGATGTCCTGGTGGTGCTCGGCAAGGGTCTGTTCCATGTGCGCGAACATCTGCCGCGAATGCTCTTCCCAGCTCACACCCTCGGGTCGCAGGTAGCAGTCCGGGCTCGGCACCTTGAAGGTGTCCAGCAGCAGCGGCTTGTAGGTGTCGGTGAAGAGGGCAACATCGCCCACCGACATGGCGGCAACGGTTTCCCCGTGATAGCTGTTGGTCAGGGTGACGAAGCGCTGCTTCTGGCCACGTCCGCTGTTGCGCCAGTAGTGAAAGCTCATCTTCAGCGCCACTTCGATACCGGTCGAACCGTTGTCGGTATAGAAGACGCGGTCCAGTCCGGCCGGTGTCAGGGCGACCAGGCGCTCCGACAGCTCCACCACCGGCTGATGACTGAAGCCGGCCAGCATCACGTGCTCGAGTTGGTCGACCTGATCCTTGATGCGCTGATTGATGCGCGGATTGGCATGGCCGAAGACGTTGACCCACCAGGAACTGACCGCATCGAGGTATCGCTTGCCGTCGAAATCCTCCAGCCAGACGCCTTCGCCGCGGCGGATCGGAATCAGCGGCAGCTGCTCGTGATCTTTCATCTGGGTGCAGGGATGCCAGAGTACGGCAAGGTCGCGTTGCATCCAGCTGTCGTTCAGGCTCATCGTTACTCCTCCGCAATGAGTCGCGAAGCCTAGCAGAAGCGCTGGGGCATGACTTGATGCGATCAGTCATCGATTTACTCGATGTTTCAAAGCGAAAAAATGCGCTCTATTCCGATAGGTAACCGGCTAGGCTTCTAGGCCTGAATTTGAAGGAAGATTCAATGCACTGGCGTAACTCCTCAACGAACTATGGGCTGACCAGCATTGCCTTGCACTGGTTGGTGGCCATCGCCGTATTCGGTCTGTTCGGCCTGGGCTTCTGGATGGTTGGGCTGAACTACTACAGCAGCTGGTATCGCACCGCGCCGGACCTGCACAAGAGCATTGGCATCGCGCTGTTTCTGATCATGCTGCTGCGGGTGCTCTGGCGTTTCGTCAGCCCTGCGCCGGCGCCGCTGGCGAGTCAGGGGCGGCTGACCCGGATCGCGGCCAGGCTTGGTCACAGCCTGCTGTACCTCGGCCTGTTCCTGGTGATGATCTCGGGTTACCTGATCTCCACCGCCGATGGCCGGCCGATCAGCGTGTTCGGCCTGTTCGAGGTGCCGGCGCTGATCACTTCCATCCCCGATCAGGCCGACAGCGCCGGGATTGTTCACGAATACGCTGCCTGGGCGCTGGTGATCTTCGCCGTGGTACACGCCCTGGCTGCGCTCAAACACCATTTCATCGACCGCGACGCGACACTCAAGCGCATGCTCGGTCGTAGTGCCGGTTAATCACCCCCGATAGGAGAATCCATCGATGCTCAAGAAAACCCTCGCCGCATTGGTCCTCGGTTCCGCACTGGTCGGTGGCCAGGCATTCGCTGCCGACTACGCCATCGACAAGCAGGGCCAGCACGCCTTCGTCAATTTCAAGATCAGCCACCTCGGCTACAGCTGGCTATGGGGCACGTTCAAGGATTTCGATGGCAGCTTCAGCTTCGATGCGGACAAGCCGGAAGCGAGCAAGGTNAACGTCACGTTGAAGACCGCCAGCGTCGATACCAACCACGCCGAGCGCGACAAGCACCTGCGCAGCGATGACTTCCTCAACGTCGNCAAGCACCCGGNAGCGACCTTCGAGTCGACTTCGGTGAAGTCCACCGGCGACGGCACTGCTGACATCACCGGCAACCTGACGCTCAACGGCGTGACCAAACCGGTGGTGATCGCTGCCAAGTTCATCGGCGAAGGTGATGATCCCTGGGGTGGCTACCGTGCCGGTTTCGAAGGCAGTACCACGCTGACGCTGAAGGACTTCGACATCAAGATGGACCTCGGGCCGGCGTCGCAAACGGTCGATCTGATCATCTCGGTCGAAGGTGTGCGCAAGTAAACGCTCCCCGTGGAACCCGAACGCCGGCATCTTGCCGGCGTTCTGCGTTTGCCAGGATATGTATCAGCGCTTCTTGCACAGCGGACAAACCTGTGTCGAATGGGTCTATGACGCACCTTTTGCAACATTTGCGGCAGGGCCGACGAGTCTTTTCAGGTTTACAGACAGTCATGGATGTAAGTATATTTCGGCCCATTCCGCTCTCCGCGTCTGCGGTGCGCTGTTGCCCATTCCCGCCTGCCAGGTTTTCAAGAGGTCTAACCATGCCAATCAAGTCAGCCAATGCTGCCCTGATGTCCATTCTCGCCATGGCTGTTTTCCTGGCCGGCTGTCAGGAAGAAGCCGCCCCACCGGCCCAGCAGAAGCCCAAGGTGGGTATCGTGACCCTGCAGGCAGAGCCGTTCGCGGTAACCACCGAGCTGCCCGGGCGTACCCGCGCCTACCGCATCGCCGAGGTGCGGCCACAGGTCAACGGCATCATCCAGAAGCGTCTGTTCACCGAAGGCAGCGACGTCAAGGCTGGGCAACAGCTCTATCAGATCGATGCGTCGGTGTACGAGGCCACGCTGAAGAGTGCTCAGGCGAGCGTCGCTTCCAGCAAGTCGCTGGCCGATCGCTACGCCGAGCTGGTCAAGGATCAGGCCGTCAGCAAGCAGGCCTATGACGAGGCGCGGGCCNCCAGCCTGCAGGCCGAAGCGGAGCTGGAGCGCGCGCGGATCGACGTGCGCTACACCAAGGTGCTGGCGCCGATTTCCGGCCGGATCGGCCGTTCCGCGGTGACCGAGGGTGCGCTGGTCAGCAACGGTCAGGCGCAGGAGCTGGCGACCATTCAGCAGCTTGACCCGATCTATGTCGACGTGACCCAGCCGGCCCGAGACCTGCTAGCGCTGCGGCGCGACCTGGCCGAGGGTCGTCTGCAGAAGTCTGGCGATAACGCGGCCAAGGTCACCCTAAAACTGGAGGATGGCAGCGATTACGGTCACGAAGGCAAACTCGAATTCAGCGAAGTCACGGTGGATGCCGGTACCGGCTCGGTGACCCTGCGCGCCGTATTCCCGAATCCGGACAAGAATCTGCTGCCGGGCATGTTTGTCCATGCGCAGCTGGTGGCCGGCATGAAGAGCGAGGCGATCCTGGTTCCGCAGCAGGGCGTCACGCGCAACACCAAGGGTGACCCGACCGCCATGGTGGTCAATGCCGAGAACAAGGTGGAAGTGCGCCCGATCAAGACCGAGCGCGCCGTGGGCAATCGCTGGCTGGTCGGCGAAGGCCTGCAGCCGGGCGATCGCGTGATCACCGAAGGCCTGCAGTTCATCCAGCCGGGNGTCGAGGTCGAGGTGGCTCCGGCGACCAATGTCGATAATCGCGGTGGGGTGTCTGCACAACCCCAAGGCCAAGAAGGCTGAGGGGTTTCTAATCCATGTCCAAGTTCTTTATCGACCGGCCGATCTTCGCCTGGGTGATCGCCCTGGTGATCATGCTCGCCGGCGGGCTGTCCATTCTCAAGTTGCCGGTCAACCAGTANCCGAGCATCGCCGCGCCTGCGGTCGGCATTTCCGTCAGCTACCCGGGCGCCTCGGCGCAGACGGTGCAGGACACCGTGGTGCAGGTCATCGAGCAGCAGCTCAACGGCATCGACGGGCTGCGCTACATCTCCTCGGAGAGCAACTCCGACGGCAGCATGACCATTACCGTGACCTTCGATCAGGGCACCAACCCCGATATCGCCCAGGTTCAGGTGCAGAACAAGCTGCAGCTGGCGACGCCGCTGCTGCCGCAGGAGGTTCAGCAGCAGGGTATTCGCGTCACCAAGGCGGTGCGCAACTTCCTGATCGTGATCGGCCTGGTTTCCACCGACGGCAGTCTCGACCAGCGTGACCTGGCGAACTANATCGTCGCCAACATGCAGGACCCGATCTCGCGCACCAAGGGCGTCGGCGACTTCCAGGTNTTCGGTGCNCAGTACGCGATGCGCATCTGGCTCGATCCGGCGAAGCTGAACAACTTCAGCCTGACNCCNGTGGACGTCAGCTCGGCGATCCAGGCGCAGAACGTCCAGGTCTCGTCCGGTCAGCTGGGTGGCTTGCCGGCGCTGCCCGGGCAGCAGCTCAANGCCACGGTGATCGGCAAGACCCGNCTGCAGACNCCGGAGCAGTTCCGCAACATCCTGCTCAAGGTCAACAGCGACGGCTCGCAGGTGCGTCTGGGTGATGTCGCCAAGGTCGAGCTGGGGGGNGAAAACTATTCGGTCAGCGCGCACTTCAACGGCAAGCCGGCCGCCGGCCTGGCGCTGAAGCTGGCAACCGGCGCCAACGCGCTGGATACCGTCGAAGGCGTGCGCAAGACCATCGAGGAGCTCAAGCCGTTCTTCCCGCCGGGTGTCGACGTGGTCTATCCCTACGACACCACGCCGGTCATCTCTGCGTCCATCACCGGCGTCATGCACACGCTGCTCGAGGCGTTCGTGCTGGTGTTCCTGGTGATGTACCTGTTCCTGCAGAACTTCCGCGCGACGCTGGTTCCGACGCTCGCGGTGCCCGTGGTGCTGCTGGGTACCTTCGGCGTGCTGGCGGTGTTCGGTTTCAGCATCAATACCCTGACCATGTTCGCCATGATTCTGGCCATCGGCCTGCTGGTGGACGATGCCATCGTGGTTGTGGAGAACGTCGAACGGGTGATGCGCGAAGAAGGGCTCTCGCCTCTGGAGGCGACGCGCAAGTCCATGGGCCAGATCCAGGGCGCGCTGATCGGCATCGGCGTGGTGCTGTCGGCGGTACTGCTGCCGATGGCCTTCTTCGGAGGCTCGACCGGGGTCATCTATCGGCAGTTTTCCATCACCATCGTTTCGGCGATGGTGCTCTCGGTGCTGATGGCGCTGATCTTCACGCCGGCGCTGTGTGCGACGCTGCTCAAGCCGATCGACAAGGATGATCACCACGAGAAGGGCGGATTCTTCGGCTGGTTCAATCGCACCTTCGATCGCAGCGTGAACGGCTACGAGCGCGGCGTGAGGGCCGTGCTCAAGCGCAAGGCACCGTTCCTGCTGCTGTATGTGCTGATCGTCGGCGTCATGGTGGTGCTGTTCAACCGCATTCCCAGCGCCTTCCTGCCGGAAGAGGANCAGGGCGTCCTGTTCGCCCAGGTAATGACTCCGTCGGGNTCNACCGCCGAGCGCACCCAGCAGAGCATCGACGCCATGCGCAGCTATCTGCTGGAAGAGGAGAGCGACATCGTTCGTTCCGTCTTTACCGTGACCGGCTTCAGCTTCGCCGGCCGCGGCCAGAGCTCGGGTATCGCCTTCATCGGCCTGAAGCCTTGGAGCGAGCGGACCGACGAAGAAGACAGCGTGTTCGCCCTGGCCCAGCGTGCGCAGCAGCATTTCGCCAGTTTCCGTGACGCCCAGGTGTTCGCCTTTGCGCCGCCTGCGGTGATGGAGCTGGGTAACGCCACCGGTTTCAACCTGTTCCTGCAGGACCGCGCCGGCGTTGGCCAGGAAGTGCTGCAGCAGGCCCGCGACAAGTTCCTCCAGCTGGCCAGCCAGAGTCCGGTACTGACCCGGGTGCGGCCCAATACCCTGCGCGACGAGCCGCAGTATCAGGTTCTGATCGACGACGAGAAGGCGCGGGTGCTGGGTATCTCCCTGGCGGACATCAACAGCACGCTGTCGATTGCCTGGGGTGGCCGCTACGTCAACGACTTTATGATCGAGGCCGGGTGAAGAAGGTGTATTTGCAGGGCGTTCCGGACGCGCGCATGAGCCCTGAGGATTTGCAGAAGTGGTACGTGCGCAACGACGCTGGCGAGATGGTTCCGTTCAGCGCCTTCGCCAGCGGTGAGTGGACCTATGGTTCGCCGAAGCTGTCGCGTTTCAACGGCGTCAGTGCGATCGAGATGCTCGGTGAGCCGGCCCCTGGCTACAGCTCCGGTGATGCCATGGCCGAGGTCGAACGCATCGCCGCCCAGCTGCCACCTGGCGTGGGCTATTCCTGGACTGGCCAGTCCTACGAGGAACGTCTGGCGGGATCGCAGACGCTGGCGCTCTATGCCCTGTCACTGCTGGTGGTGTTCCTCTGCCTGGCGGCCCTGTACGAGAGCTGGTCGATTCCATTCTCGGTCATGCTGGTCGTGCCGCTGGGTATCGTCGGGGCGCTGGCCTTCACCTTGCTGCGCGGGCTTTCTAACGAGGTGTTCTTTCAGGTGGGCCTGGTCACCACCATCGGTCTGTCGGCGCGTAACGCGATCCTCATCGTCGAGTTCGCCAAGGCGCTGCACGAGCAGGGGATGAGCTACGCCGATGCCGCGCTGCAGGCGTGCCGCATGCGTCTGCGGCCGATCATCATGACCTCGCTGGCGTTCATTCTCGGCGTGGTGCCTCTGGCGATAGCGTCTGGCGCCGGTGCGGGCAGCAAGCACGCGATCGGTACCGGTGTGATCGGCGGCATGTTGACCGCCGCGATACTGGCGATCTTCTGGATTCCACTGTTCTACGTAATGATCTGCACGTTCTTCGACCGCTCGAAGTCCGCCAACGAGGGTGTGAAGGAGGATTCGCAGTGATGCACAAGTCTCTGTTGAGCCTGGCGCTGATGGCGGCGCTGGGCGGTTGCTCGCTGATCCCTGACTACGAACGTCCGGACGCACCGGTCGCGGCCGCCTGGCCGCAAGGCGAGGCCTATCCGCAAGACGCGACGCAGGCGTCCGAGCGCGCGCTTGGCTGGCGCGAGTTCTTCCGTGATCCGGCACTGCAGCAGTTGATCGAGGTGGCGCTGGAGAACAACCGTGACCTGCGTGTGGCGGCGCTCAACGTCGATGCCTATCGCGCGCTGTATCGCGTGCAGCGCGCCGATGTGCTGCCGGCGGTGAGTGCCGACGGCGCGGGGACGCGCAGCCGCACCCCTGGCGATCTGAACATGAGTGGCGAGCCGGCCATCAGCAGCCAGTACAGCGCCACGTTCGGTGTGTCCTGGGAGCTGGACCTGTTCGGTCGCCTGCGCAGCCTGCGCGACCAAGCGCTGGAAGAGTTCTTCGCCAGCGAGGCCGCCCAGCGCAGCACCCAGATCAGTCTGATCGCCAGTGTCGCCAATGCCTGGCTGACCTTGCAGGCCGACCAGGCATTNCTGCAGGTCACCCGCGATACGCTGAAGACCTATGAAGAGAGCTTTGGTCTGACCCAACGCAGTTTCGACGTCGGGGTCGCCTCTGCGCTGGAGCTGCGCCAGGCGCGCAGCGCTGTCGACAGTGCGCGGGTGAACATCGAGCAGTACACGCGGCTGGTGGCGCAGGACCGCAATGCGCTGACGCTGTTGCTGGGACAGAGCCTGCCGGCCGGTCTGCAGTCGGGCGACGGGCTGGAGCGTACCCAGCTGGCGACGTTGCCGGTCGGGCTGCCCTCCGATCTGCTTCAGCAGCGCCCGGATGTTCTCCAGGCTGAATATCAACTGCGCGCGGTCAATGCCAGCATCGGCGCAGCCCGTGCGGCGTTCTTTCCGCGCATCAGCCTGACCGGCGCAGCGGGTTCGGCGAGCAGCGAGNTGTCCGGCCTGTTCGACGGCGGCTCCGGTTACTGGAGCTTCTCGCCGAGCATCAGTGTGCCGATCTTCAATGCTGGCCANCTGCGGGCGAATCTGGACTACGCGCAGATCAGCAAGAACATCCAGGTCGCGCAATACGAGAAAGCGATCCAGACCGCCTTCCGCGAAGTGGCCGACGGGCTGGCGGCTCAGGCCACCTACACGCGGCAGGTGCAGGCGCAGCGTGATTTGTTGGAGACCAGCGAGGACTACTACAACCTCGCCGAGCGCCGCTATCGCACGGGCATCGACAGCTACCTGACCGTGCTCGATGCGCAGCGCCAGCTGTTCAGCGTGCAGCAGCAACTGATCACCGATCGCCTGGCGCAGATGACCAGCGAGGTCAATCTGTTCAAGGCGCTGGGTGGCGGCTGGCAGGACGCGGTGCAGGCGCAGCCGCAAGAGGAATGAGGCGATGCGGTGGTCGCTTGCAGTACGACCACCGCCGACAACACGCAGATACGAAAACGCCGCCCATCGGGCGGCGTTTTCGTTTGTGGCTCAGNCTTCGCGGTTGCGCGTCAGCAGGGCCGGCTTCTCACCTCGTGGCCGGGTTGGCAGCTGCTCGAGCTGGTCCAGNCTGGGCAGNCGATCGATCTTCGATTCCTTGTGGATGATCACNGGCTGCTTTTCACGCGGCTTGGCAGCTTCCTGGCGCGCGACGGCTGGCTCTTCGATCCGTCGGCTGTCGTTCTTGCGCCGTGGNTGGCCGTTGCGCGGCTGGCCGCTGCGCGCCGCCTGGCCTTGGCCCGTACCCGGACGTTTGCCCTTGCCGGCGGGAGCACCAGCAGCGCCAGGGCGTGCGGCTCCGGCGGCACGTGGCGCGGCACCAGCCGAAGCCGGAGCCGGAGCCGGAGCACCAGGGCGCCGGCCGCGGTTCTGCTTGTTCTGATACGGGCTGACGTAGTCGACNCGATTGCCGAAGTTGTCCACTTCGTCATCGAGAAACTCGTCCGGAGCACGGTTTGGCGGCAGCTGCGGNGGTCGAGCAGCGGTTTGCGCTTCACTGGCGGCTCCATCGCGAGCAGGCTTGCGCGCCTTGCTCTGGCTGCGGCGGTTGCGTTCCTTCTGCTCGGTGCCTTTCTCTGCCGGCTTTTCGCGCTCAGCGCGAGCCTTGCGTTCGCCACGCTGCGGACGCGGCTGGCGCGGTTCGCGCACCTCCGGCTTCTCCGNCTCGATGGCGCTGGCATCGAAGCCCATCAGATCGCCTTCAGGGATGCGCTGCTTGGTCATGCGCTCGATGCCCTTGAGCAGCTTTTCCTCGTCCGGCGCGACCAGCGAAATGGCTTCACCGCTGCGCCCGGCACGGCCAGTACGGCCGATGCGGTGTACGTAGTCTTCCTCGACGTTGGGCAGCTCGAAGTTGACCACATGGGGCAGCTGGTCGATATCCAGACCGCGGGCGGCGATATCGGTGGCGACCAGGATGCGCACCTGGTTGGCCTTGAAGTCNGCCAGAGCCTTGGTGCGGGCGTTCTGGCTCTTGTTGCCNTGAATCGCGGCAGCCGGCAGGCCGTGCTTTTCCAGATACTCGGCCAGACGGTTGGCGCCGTGCTTGGTGCGGGTGAAGACCAACACCTGCTCCCAGGCACC
>JGI25321J39296_1001462_pt1 | contig 13577 bp, 13 predicted proteins | sample AutmiccommuBRH23_FD_39296 | JGI IMG/M metagenome (IMG submission 39296)
CCGAGATCTGCGCGATGCTGGCCGATGCGCTGGAAGAGGTCGGGATTGTTAAAGGCGATTACATCATTCGGGTGAACAACCGGAAGGTTTTGAACGGGGTGTTGGAGGTTGCGGGACTGCTTGACCTCGCCGATCCAGACCGCTTCGCGGAAGAACGCGGGATCGTTCTGCGCGCAATCGACAAGCTAGATAGACTCGGCCAGCAAGGTGTGCGCGCCTTGCTCGGAGAAGGACGGAAAGACGCTAGTGGGGACTTCTCAAAGGGCGCTGGCCTCGCCGAAAAACAAGTAAATATCGTCTGCGCTTTTTTATCGGCGAAGGAAGATGTTGCAAACGATCAGCGTGACTTGGCAAAAAAACTAAAGTCGCTTTCACTTGAGGCGAGCGCTAAACCATTTTTTGAATCCGCTTACTATCTGGATACAGACAAACTAACAGGTGATAGGTCTTCGTTCGGACAGCCAGACTGGGCGAATGGCGTAGGAGCCCAAGCTCTTTTGCTAGAGCATCTAAAAAACATCGTAGGAGGATCGAAAGTAGGCCGGGAGGGAGTCTCTGAACTGGAAAATATGTTAATACTCCTTGATGCCCAAGGCTATGGCCCCGACCGCATCGTGATCGACCCCTCTGTCGTGCGCGGCCTTGGCTATTATACCGGCCCGGTCTTCGAGGCGGAGTTGACCTTTGAAATCCTCGACGAAAAAGGCCGCCCGCGCCAGTTCGGCAGCGTGGCGGGCGGGGGGCGCTATGACGATCTCGTGGCGCGGTTCACCGGGCAGCGGGTGCCGGCGGTGGGTGTCTCGATCGGCGTCGATCGCCTGCTTGCCGCCTTGCGCGAAAAGGGCCGCACCGGCGACAAGGCGCAGGGGCCGGTGGTCGTCACCGTGATGGACCGCGACCGGATGGCCGATTATCAGGCGATGGTGGGCGAGTTGCGCCGCGCGGGCATCCGTGCCGAGGTCTATCTCGGCAACCCCAGGAATTTCGGCAACCAGATGAAATATGCCGACCGGCGCGGCAGCCCCGTGGCGATTATCGCGGGTAGCGATGAATTCGACCGTGACATGGTGCAGGTCAAGGACTTGATCCTCGGGGCAAAGATCGCCCAGAACGCGACGCTGGAGGAATGGAAGGACCGCCCGAGCCAATACGAGGTGCCGCGCGGCGCGCTTGTGGACAAGGTGCGCGAAATCCTNTCGGGGCACGCCTGATGCGTGAGCGCGCCGCGATCCTTGCCGAGGCCNCCCGCCTGCGCGGCATCTTCGAGGCGGCGGGCGCCGTGCCCGTCGAGACCGCCATCCTGCAACCCGCCGAGGTGCTGCTCGACCTNTATGGCGAGGATATCCGTGCGCGCGCCTANGTGACCTCGGACGCGCTGCGCGGCGAGCAGATGCTGCGCCCCGATTTCACCGTGCCGGTGGTGCAGATGCACATGGCCCACGGGGCCGAACCCGCCCGCTATACCTACGCGGGCGAGGTGTTCCGCCGCCAGGAAGAGGATGCGCGCCGCGCCAACGAATATATCCAGGTGGGCTTTGAGATCTTCGCGCGGGAGGCGCCCGAGGCCGCCGATGCCGAGGTNTTCGCGCTTTTCTGCGANATCCTGCGCCCCTTGGGCCTGCGTGCGGCGACGGGCGATATCGGCATCCTGATGGCCGCCGTCGCGGGGCTGCGCACGAGCCCTGCGCGCAAGACGGCGCTCCTGCGCCATATATGGCGCCCGCGCCGGTTCCGCGCGCTCATCGAGCGTTATGCGGGCCGCATACCGGTGCCCGAGGCGCGCGCGGCGCTGCTGGCGGCGGCGGACCCGATGGCCGGGGCCGCGCCGCTCATTGGCCTGCGCGGGCCTGACGAGATTGCCGCGCGCATCGCCGCGCTGCGCGAGGANGCGGCGGCAGAGCCGCTCTCTGGCGCGGAGGTGGANTTGCTCGACGCGCTTCTCGCCGTGCGCGAGACCTGCCCCAACGCGCTTGAGCATCTGCGCGACATCGCCGTGGACCTGCCCGCGATCGNGCCNGCGGTCGANCGGCTGGCGCGCAGGCTCGATGCGCTTGCCGCGCGTGGCGTCGATGNCTCGCAACTCGAGTTTGAAGCAAGCTACGGGCGCACGCAGATGGAATATTACGACGGGTTCGTGTTCGGCTTCTACGCCGGGACCCGCCCCAACCTGCCCCCCGTGGCGACCGGCGGGCGCTATGACGCGCTGACCCGGCAGTTGGGCCAGGGCCGCGAGATCCCCGCCGTGGGCGGCGTCATCCGNCCCGGTCTGGTGCTGAGCCTGGGAGGTGCGGCATGAGCCTCAAGCTGGGCGTGCCCTCCAAGGGGCGNCTGATGGACAAGACCGTGGAGTGGTTCGCGCGCCGCGGCATCGACCTTGGCCGGTCCGGCTCTGACCGGGAATATGCNGGCTATGTCAGGGGGATAGACGGCGTGGAACTGGTCCTGCTTTCGGCGGGCGAGATCCCGCGCGAACTGGCCGCCGGGCGCATCCATCTGGGCGTGACCGGCACCGATCTGGTGCGCGAGAAGCTGGGCCAGTGGGATCAACAGGTCGAGGAACTGGCCGAGCTGGGCTTTGGCCAGGCCGACCTGGTGCTGGCGGTGCCGCGGTGCTGGGTGGATGTGGCGCGGCTCGACGATCTTGACGCGGTGGCGGCCGCCTTCCGCGCGCGCCACGGCTTCCGCCTCAGGATCGCCACGAAATATCACCGCCTCGTTCGCGACTTCCTGCGCGAGAACGGCGTGGCGGATTATCAGCTTGTGGACAGCCAGGGCGCGACCGAGGGCACGATCAAGAACGAGACCGCCGAGGCCATCGCCGATATCACCTCATCGGGCGACACGCTGCGCGCCAACCACCTGAAAATACTCGAAGACGGGTTGATCCTGAAATCCCAGGCGACGCTTTACCGCTCGCGCCCTGCCCAGCTCGGCGATGATGAGCGCGCGACTCTTGGCGCGCTCAGGGCGCGGCTCGGGATCGCGTAGCGACCTCGGGATGATGACGCGCGCGGCGGCTGACCTCGGTCGCGGGTGGCCCGGGGGCGCGCGCACATGGATCACAATGACCGCCGCCATGCGCAAAAGTGATCCGGNGGCGATCCTGTGGCGTAACCGTTACATGATGATGGATGCCAAATAAGTTCAACTCACGCCCCCCTCGCCTGCCCTCACGCCGCGTGCTAAAGCTCGATGCAAGACGAAGAGAGTGACGGAACGCGACGTGGCATCGACGATCGAGACGGCAGAGAACGAGGACTGGGTGGCGTGCATGGCGCTCATACGCGACGCGGCCGACGAGGCCGCCTTTGCCCGGCTCTTCGGCCATTTCGCGCCGCGCGTGAAGGCGTTTCTCATGCGCTCGGGGGCCGATGCCGCTCTGGCCGAGGAGGTGGCGCAGGACGTGATGGCGACGCTGTGGCGCAAGGCGCATCTGTTCGATCCCACCCGCGCCTCGGTGGCGACGTGGATTTTCACCATCGCACGCAACCGGCGTATCGACGCGCTGCGGCGTGCCAGACGGCCCGAGCCCGAAGACCTGCCCTGGGGGCCGGAGCCCGAGCCGGACCAGACCGAGGCGCTGGCGCTGCAACAGGAAAGCGCGGCCTTGGGGCGCGCGCTCGCCACGCTGCCCGANAAACAGCGCGTGCTGATCGAAAAGGCGTATTTCGGNGATCTCAGCCATTCCGAGATCGCCGAGCAGACCGGCCTGCCGCTCGGCACGATCAAATCCCGAATAAGACTGGCGCTCGATCGGCTGCGCCACGCAATGAAATGACGGCCATGACCACTATCGCGCACCATCCTACCGACGGCCTGCTGATGGCCTATTCCGCCGGGTCCCTGCCCGAGGCGTTCAGTCTGACCGTGGCCACGCATGTCTCGATGTGCGACGAATGCCGCGCGCGGCTGGGGGCCTTCGATACGCTCGGCGGCGCGCTTCTGGAGAAAGAGGCCGCGCCGATGGCCGGGGACAGCCTTGCCGCGACCGTGGCGCGCATTCGGGCGGGCGGCGAGAGGGTGCGCGAGTGGCCCCTCCCGCGCAAGGCGGGCGTCTTGCCCGCGCCGCTGTGCGATTATGTCGGCGGCGATCTGGAGGCGGTGCGCTGGCGGCCTATCGGCATGGGCCTGAAACAGGCGATCCTGCCCACGGCCAGGGACGCGACCGCGCGGCTTCTGTTCATTCCGGCGGGTGCGGCGGTGCCCGGTCACGGCCATCGGGGGACAGAGCTGACCCTCGTGCTGCAAGGCGCGTTTCTCGACGCAACCGCGCGCTTTGGNCCCGGCGATATCGAGGTATCGAATGAAGATGTGACCCACACGCCGGTGGCCGATATCGGCGCCGATTGCATCTGCCTTGCCGCGACCGACGCGCCGCTGCGCTTTCGCACGCTGCTGCCGCGGCTGGCGCAGCCCTTTCTGCGGATCTGAGACGGACAGCGCCCGGTGCCCGTTGCCGCGCCAGCGGAACAGGTCCGTCTGTCGGGCCGCGATCTAGAGAACCGATGCGGGATCGACGCTCTCGATACCCAGCGCCTCGCCCACCGCGGCATAGGTCAGTTTGCCCGCATGGATGTTGAGACCGTCGAGCAGATGCGGATCATCGGCACATGCGCGTTTCCAGCCCTTTGAGGCCAGGGCCAGCATGAACGGCATTGTCGCGTTGCCNAGCGCCAGCGTCGAGGTCCGGGCAACGGCGCCGGGCATGTTGGCGACACAGTAATGCATGATCCCGTCCACCTCGTAGATCGGGTCGGCATGGGTGGTGGGGCGCGATGTCTCGAAGCAGCCGCCNTGGTCGATGGCCACATCGACGAGCGCCGCGCCGGGCTTCATCATTGCGAACTGCTCGCGGCGCACCAGCTTGGGCGCGGCGGCGCCGGGGATGAGCACCGCGCCGATCACCATGTCGGCCTGCGGCAGCAGTTCCTCCAGAAGACCCGCCGAGGAATAGCCCGTCTTGAACAGGCCACCGAACACATCGTCCAGATAGCGCAGCCGCGGCAGCGAGCGGTCGAGCACGGTGACATCCGCACCCATGCCCGCAGCGATGCGCGCCGCATGGGTGCCCACGACCCCGCCGCCGATCACGATCACGCGGGCAGGCCCCACCCCCGGCACGCCGCCCATCAGCACGCCGCGCCCGCCATTGGCCTTTTGCAGCGTCCAGGCGCCCATCTGCGGCGCGAGCCGCCCCGCCACCTCGGACATGGGCGCCANNAGCGGCAGGCCGCCCGAACGGTCCGTGACCGTTTCATAGGCGATCGCCGTGCAGCCCGAGGCCAGCAGGTCGCGCGTCTGCGCCNCNTCNGGCGCGAGGTGAAGATAGGTAAAGAGCACCTGCCCCTCGCGCAGCATCCTGCGCTCTTCGGCCTGCGGTTCCTTGACCTTGATCACCATATCCGCCTGCTCGAACACCTCTCTGGNGGTGTTGACNATGCGCGCGCCCGCCGCCTCGTAAGCGGCATCCTCAAAGCCCGCGCCACGCCCGGCACCGGATTGCACGATGACCTCGTGGCCCTGGCTCACGGCCTCCCGGGCCGCGATGGGAGTAAGGCCGACGCGGTATTCCTGTGGCTTGATCTCGGACGGACAACCGATTTTCATGTGAGTCTCCTTTTGCATCTCGTTGCCAACTGGCACATCCCGACAGGTGGCGAGGCTGCATCCCCGACAACAGCCTNGCAAGTCTGTGCCATTCCCTCATCGCCTGCAAGGACGGTTTGCCTTGCGCGGGCTGGCCGTCATGAAAAGGGATTCACAAATCTCCCCCCCTGTGTCATGATCGCCCCAAGGCGCCCCGAGAGGCGCAACCCGAGGCATGAGAGCACCATGACCACAAGAAACACCGTCTGGGGGAGCCTTGCCGTGCTCTGCCTGGCCTTCTTTCTGGGGACCTACTTTACCTTTGCCGCGGTGCAGGGGGATTATGGCCTGTTCCGGCGCATCGAAATCGAAGCGCAAAGCGCCGAGTTGCGCGTGCAGCTTGCGCAACTGGAGGCCGAGGTGGCGCGGATGGAAATCCTGACCCGNCGGCTGTCGGATGACTTCCTCGATCTTGACCTGCTCGACGAGCAGGCCCGCGACGTGCTTGGCCTGTTGCGCGCGGANGAAATCGTGATCCGGTGACACCGGAAATCACCCCGCAAATGACGCCACGGAAAATTCGCCCTCGCAACCGTCGCGGGATTGGTGTAGAAATTGGTTTAGCGTTAAACCATTTTTGCCACCAAGGAGGAGCACCCGCATGGCCCCCCGCAAAAGCGCCGCGAAACCAGATGTTTCGGCCGACCAGCTCAAGCAATTTTACCGCGACATGTTGCTCATCCGCCGATTCGAGGAGAAGGCGGGGCAGCTTTACGGCATGGGGCTGATCGGTGGCTTCTGCCATCTCTATATCGGGCAGGAGGCCGTCGTCGTGGGCCTCGAGGCCGCCGCCGAGGAGGGCGACCGCCGCATCACCACCTATCGTGACCACGGCCACATGCTCGCCTGCGGGATGGACCCGCGNGGCATCATGGCCGAGCTGACCGGGCGCGAAGGCGGCTACAGCCGGGGCAAGGGCGGCTCGATGCACATGTTCTCGATCGAAAANCGGTTCTATGGCGGCCATGGCATCGTCGGCGCGAACGTGCCGCTCGGCGCGGGGCTGGCCTTTGCCGACAGATACCTTGGCAATGACCGCGTGACGTTCACCTATTTCGGCGAGGGTGCGGCCAACCAGGGACAGGTCTATGAGACCTTCAACATGGCGGCCCTCTGGGCGCTGCCGGTGATCTTCGTGATCGAGAACAACCAGTATGCCATGGGCACGGCGCAGAAACGCTCCACCTCCACCCCCGATATCTACAGCCGCGGCGAGGCCTTCGGCATCCCCGGCGAGGCGGTGGACGGCATGGACGTGCTCGCCGTCAAGGCGGCCGGCGACAAGGCCGTGGCGCATTGNCGCGCGGGCAAGGGGCCGTATATCCTCGAGATCAAGACCTACCGCTATCGCGGCCATTCGATGTCGGACCCNGCCAAGTATCGCACCCGCGAGGAGGTCCAGAAGATGCGCGAGGAAAAGGACGCCATCGAGCATGTGCGCGACCTCATGCTGTCGGGCGGCCATGCCACCGAGGACGACCTCAAGGCCATCGACAGGGAGATCAAGGACATCGTGAACAAGGCGGCCGATTTCGCCAGGGAAAGCCCCGAGCCTGCGCCCGAAGAGCTCTGGACCGATATCAGCGCCGACGTGGCGCCGCGGACCGCCTGAGGAGGAGAGACGACAATGGCAACCGAAATTCTCATGCCCGCCCTCTCGCCGACGATGGAGGAGGGCACGCTCGCCAAATGGCTGGTCAGCGAAGGCGACAGCGTCAAGGCCGGTGACATCATCGCCGAGATCGAGACCGACAAGGCAACGATGGAGTTCGAGGCGGTGGACGAGGGCACCATCGNCAAGCTGCTGGTGGCCGAGGGCACCGAGGGCGTGAAGGTCAACACGCCCATCGCCGTGCTGCTCGAAGAGGGCGAGGATGCCTCCGACATGGCCGCGGCCCCTGCCCCGCAAGCGCGCGAGAACAAGGCAGAGGCCCCGAAATCCGCCCCGGCACAGGCCAAGGCCCCGGCAGCCCCCCAATCCGACACCAGCCCCGATTGGCCCGAGGGCACCGAGACCGAGAAAAAGACCGTGCGCGAGGCCCTCAACGCCGCCATGGCCGAGGAAATGCGCCGCGACGACACGGTGTTCATCATGGGCGAGGAGGTCGCCGAGTATCAGGGCGCCTACAAGATCACCCAGAACCTGCTGGATGAGTTCGGCGCGAAACGCGTGATCGACACGCCGATTACCGAGCACGGCTTTGCCGGCATCGGCGTCGGCGCGTCCTGGGGGGGCTTGCGGCCCATCGTCGAATTCATGACCTGGAATTTTGCCATGCAGGCGATAGACCAGATCGTCAATTCCGCAGCCAAGACGCTCTACATGTCCGGCGGCCAGTTGAACAGCCCGATCGTCTTTCGTGGCCCCAACGGGGCGGCGGCGCGCGTGGCGGCCCAGCACAGCCAGGATTACGCCGCCTGGTATGCGCAGGTGCCGGGGCTGCGCGTGGTCCAGCCCTATTCGGCGGCCTGCGCCAAGGGCCTTTTGAAAACTGCGATCCGCGATCCCAACCCGGTCGTGTTCCTGGAGAACGAGATCCTCTATGGCCGTTCCTTCGAGGTGCCGAAACTCGACGATTTCACCATCCCCTTCGGCAAGGCCAGGATCTGGCGCGAGGGCACGGATGTGACCATCGTCAGCTTTGGCATCGGCATGACCTATGCGCTGGAGGCCGCCGACAAGCTGGCCGAAGACGGGATCAGCGCCGAGGTGATCGACCTGCGCACGCTGCGCCCGATGGATACCGACACGGTGATTGCGAGCGTGATGAAAACCAACCGTTGCGTGACCGTGGAAGAGGGCTGGCCGGTCGGCTCGATCGGCAACCATATCTCGGCGGTGCTGATGGAGCGCGCATTCGACTGGCTCGACGCGCCGGTCATCAACTGCACCGGCAAGGACGTGCCCATGCCCTACGCGGCCAATCTGGAAAAGCTGGCGCTGACATCGACCCAAGAGGTGATCGACGCCGTGCGCCAAGTGACCTATCGGTAAGGAGAGCGCCATGCCGACCGAAATTCTCATGCCCGCCCTCTCGCCCACGATGGAAGAGGGTTCGCTTGCCAAATGGCATGTCAAGGAGGGCGACAGCGTCAAGGCTGGCGATATCCTCGCCGAGATCGAGACCGACAAGGCGACGATGGAATTCGAGGCGGTGGACGAGGGTGTTATCGGCAAGCTGCTGGTGGCCGAGGGCGCCGAGGGCGTGAAGGTCAACACCCCCATCGCCGTGCTGCTCGAGGAGGGCGAAAGCATGGATGACATCGAATCCGGCGCGGCAAGCCCCCCGAAACAAGCCAACAAGGCTGCAGCCGCCAAAGATGAGACAGCGACAGCCGAAGGCTCCGGTTCCGGTTCCGGTTCCGGTCCCGGCAAGACCGCACCCGCCGCGCCCCGAAACGACAAGGGAGAGCGCGTCTTCGCCTCGCCGCTCGCCCGGCGCATTGCCGCGGAAAAGGGGCTCGACCTCACTCGGATCACGGGCTCCGGCCCGCATGGCCGCATCGTGCGCGCGGATGTGGANGGGGCAGAACCCGCCACCGCCGGCGAGGCCGCCAAACCGGCAGACAAGGCCCCTGCCCCCACAGCGCCGTCCGGCCCCTCCGCCGATGCGGTCATGGCCATGTACGAGGGCCGCGAGTATCAGGAGGTCAAGCTCGACGGGATGCGCCGCACCATCGCCGCGCGCCTGACCGAGGCCAAGCAGACCGTGCCGCATTTCTACCTGCGCCGCGAAATCCGTCTGGATGCGCTGTTGAAATTCCGCGCCGAGCTGCACGCCCGGCTCGAGCCGCGCGGCGTCAAGCTGTCGGTCAACGATTTCATCATCAAGGCCTGCGCGCAGGCGCTTCAGGCGGTGCCCGATGCCAATGCCGTCTGGGCGGGTGACAGGGTGCTCAGGCTCAAACCGTCAGACGTGGCCGTGGCCGTGGCCATCGAGGGGGGGCTGTTCACGCCGGTGCTGAAGGATGCCGAGATGAAATCGCTCTCGGCGCTCTCGGCCGAGATGAAGGACCTCGCCAGGCGCGCCCGCGACCGCAAGCTGGCCCCCCACGAATACCAGGGCGGCACGTTCGCCATTTCCAACCTCGGCATGTTCGGGATCGAGAATTTCGACGCCGTCATCAACCCGCCGCANGGCGCGATCCTCGCGGTCGGCGCGGNGCTGAAAAAGCCGGTGGTGGGCAAGGATGGCGCGTTGACCGTGGCCACCGTCATGTCGGTCACGCTCTCGGTGGATCACCGGGTGATCGACGGCGCGCTTGGCGCGAAGCTGCTGCAACAGATCGTCGAGAACCTCGAGAACCCGATGGCGATGCTGGCCTGACAGGTGGCCCTTGCCCTGCACGTCGCGCCCCGGGCGCGGGGTGCGCGACAATGTGTGCGGTTGATCGGCCTGTGCAGGTTTGCCGGNTTTGGAAGATTGCCATTTGAACGGGCATTTTTCCCGGCGGCGCCGGGCGGCGATGCTCTCAACAAGGTGTCGGCGCGGTATCCTTCCCGGATGGGCCCCAACGCGCGGTCATGTGGCCGATGATCTGGTCGCGGGTCTGGCGATAGGCATCGAGCCGCGCCTGGCGCGCCTGCACAGGCCCGGTCGGGTCCATGATCGGCCAGTAAACGACCTCGAGGTGAAAATAGCGGGTGAGTTCGAGCNCGCGGCGATGGCTGGCCGGGCTCAGCGCGACGATCAGATCGAAGGATGACAGGTCATCGCCCCATTCTTCCATCTCGTCGAAGCTGCGCGCGCGGTGGCGCTCGAGTTCGACCCCGATCTCGCGGCAGACGGCGATGGAAAAGCCGTCTATTTCCATGTCGCTCGTGACGCCCGCCGATTGCACATAGGTGTCGGCGCCATAGAATTTCTTCATGATCCCTTCGGCCATGGGCGAGCGCACGGCGTTGTGATCGCAGCAGAACAGCACCGATTGCGGAAGCCGCTGGGGCATGTGCTCACCCCCCGAAATGCAGCACGCAGATGAGGGTGAACAGACGGCGCGCGGTATCGGAATCGACTTCGGCCTTGCCCTCGAGACGTTCCTCGAGGACACGTGCGCCTTCGTTGTGGATGCCGCGCCGGGCCATGTCGATGGTCTCGATCTGCGAGGGAGGCATGTTCCTGACCGCGTCGAAATAGCTTTCGCAGATCGCCCAGTAATCCTTGACCACCTGCCTGAAGGGCGACAGCGACAGGTGAAACTCGGCTGCGGGCCGGTCGTCCTCGGTGCGGATGTCGAAGACGAGGCGTTTCTCGCGGATGGCAAGACCCACGCGATAGGGGCCCGGCGGCACTTCGCGCCCGTCGCGTGCAGGCAGGGCAAAGCTGTTCTGCTCGATCAGGTCATACATCGCCACCTTGCGCTCCTGCTCGATCTCGGGCGTGGGCGGCGGCAGGTTGGCGTCATCGAGTTCGATATGGCTGATGCGGCTCATGGGCTGATTCATCCGGGCTGTTCGCACCCGTCTCTACCCCACAGGCGCACTGCCGGCAATCGGACGGGACAAAATGCGCAGGCGGGTCACCCCTGTGCAACCCGATGCCGCGGGATGGCCTCATTTTTTGTCTCGCCGGGCATAGTATTGCCTCGATCGAATGGCATATTGTTAACAGATCGAGGATAATACAGGCATGTAGTGCGCGGAGTGCGCGGTAATCAGGGCGAGAAATGCTGGAGTTCGAACATGTCAGCAAGTCCTTCTGGACCGGGACACAGCACAAGGTGATCCTCGAGGATGTNTCGTTCCGGGTNGAGCTTGGGCGCAGCCTCGGCATCCTTGCGCCCAATGGCACNGGCAAGACCACGCTCATCAACATGATGGCCGGGCTGGAGAAACCCGATGAAGGCGTGATCCGGCGGTCGTGCCGGATTTCCTTTCCGCTCGGCTTCATGGGCGGGGTGGTGTCGCGGCTCTCGGCCAAGGACAACGCGCGCTATATNGCCCGGCTCTACGGGCTCGACCCCGATTATATCGAGGCCTATTGCCGCTGGCTCTGCGGTCTGGGCGAATATTTCGATCAGCCTCTGGGCACCTATTCTTCGGGGATGCGGGCGCGGTTCAGCTTTGCCTTGATGCTGGCGCTCGATTTTGACATCTATCTGATCGACGAGGGAATGCCCGGATCGACCGATGTGGAATTCAACCGCAAGGCCGGNGAGATCCTGCGCGAGCGGCTTGAGACCACCACCATCGTGATCGTGTCGCACGACCCCAGGACGCTTGAGAAATTCGCCAGTTCCGCAGCCGTGCTGATGGCCGGGAAACTCCATATATTCGACACCTTGGAAGAGGCAAAAGAACTTTATGACTACGAAACCCAAGGTTAGCAAGTTCCGNATAAGGCGCAGCCCGNTCCCCGCCAGCACCGCACCGCAGGCGGATGCGGCGCAGGCCGTGGCCGCGCGCGAAGACCGGGTCGAGGCCGGGAATGCCGGGGCAGCCGACCCCGACATCGACCAGATCCGCCGCGAAGGGCTGACGGGGCGAGAGCTGCGCATGGCCCGGCGCGTGGCGCACAAACACGGGCTGGAACCTGCTTCGGATCTCGACGCGGTGCGGCTGTTGCGGGCGCGCGGGATCGACCCGTTTCAGCGATCGGGCGTGCTGGCGCTTGTGGCCGCTGGCGAGAGCGGCGCCAAAGCGCGCGAAGAGCCACGCATCCAGCTGCCGCAAACCGTGCCCGCGCCGGGCCATACCCCGCCCGCGCGCGATACCGGCCCCGCCGCGCGGCGCGCCTCGGAGATCGTCGCCATCCAGCGCGACATCGCCCGCCGCCGCCGCCGCAAGCTGCTGCTGCTGCTCTCGCGGCTCANNGCATTCGTGTTCCTCCCCACCTTTCTCGCGGGCTATTATTTCAGCACCCTGGCGACGCCCATGTATGCCTCCAACTCCGCCTTTCTGATCCTGTCCGCCGATGGCGGGGGCAGTGGCGGGCGCGGCGGGCTTGGCAGCCTGCTTCCCAGCCAGTTCGCCACCGGGCAGGACGCGATCGCGACACAGGAATATCTCGAATCAAAGGATGCCATGCTGCGGCTGGACGAGGAGCAGGGCTTTCGCGCGCATTTCAGCGCCCCCGATATCGACCCGATCCAGCAACTTGATCCGGATGCCAGCAACGAGGCAGTTTACAAGCTCTATCGCCGCCATGTGAAGATCGGCTACGACCCGACCGAGGGCGTCATGCGCATGGAGGTAATCGCCGCCGACCCCGAGACCAGCCTGCGCTTCAACGAGCAACTCATCGCCTATGCCGAAGAGCGTGTGGACGAGCTCAGCCGCGACAAGCGCAACGACGCGGTGAAGATCGCCGCCGAAAGCCTGGAGCAGGCCAAGGCCGAGCGACGCGCGGCGCAGGAGCGGCTCGTGGCGTTGCAGGAGGGCACGATCCTCGATCCAGAGGGCGAGATCGCGGGCATCCGCAACCTCATCAATTCGGTCGAGATGCAGTTGCAGGAAAAGGAGCTGGCGCTCAGCATCCAGTTGAACAACGCCCGCCCCAATGCGGCCCGCGTGACCGCGCTGCAATCGGAGATCACCATATTGCGGGCCGAACTTGACCGCCAGAAGCGCCGCCTGACCGAGGCCGCCGAGGGCGAAGGCTCGCTCGCCTCGAAAACGGCGGCGATCCAGATGGCGCAGGCCGATCTTGCGACCGCCGACATGGTGCTGCAATCGGCGCTTGAATCCATGCGCATGTCAGAGACCGAGGCCAACAAGCAGGTGCGCTACCTGACCGTGAGCGCGCGGCCCGTCCTGCCGCAGGAGGCCAGCTATCCCCGGGTGTTCGAAAACACCGTTCTGGCCTTTCTGATCTTTTCTGGTATCTACCTGATGGTGTCGCTTACGGCCTCCATTCTCAGGGAACAGGTAACATCTTGACCATGCACGAGATCGACATTTCCGGCTGCCGTGTCGCAAATGACCGGCCCCT
>JGI25321J39296_1001485_pt1 | contig 13440 bp, 9 predicted proteins | sample AutmiccommuBRH23_FD_39296 | JGI IMG/M metagenome (IMG submission 39296)
TGCAATTCGTGGCTGACCATCAGCACGGCACAGCCCATCTCCTGCCGCACCTCCGCGATGCGCCGGTAAAAGGCCGCCGAGCCGGGCTGATCGAGGCCCTGCGTCGCCTCGTCGAGAATCAGAAGGTCGGGCCGCTCCAGCAGCGCGCGCGCCAGCAGCACGCGCTGAAACTGCCCGCCCGAGAGATCCGCCATCTGCCGCGGCCCCAGATCGGGCAGGCCCGCGCCTTCAAGGGCGCTGTGCAAGGCGGCGGTCGGGCGGCGGCGCGGCAGGTTGAGAAANCGCGCCACGCTCATCGGCAGGGTCGGGTCGATATGGAGCCGCTGCGGNACATAGCCGATGCGCAGGCCCGGCGCGCGCAGGATGCGCCCGCGCGTGGGCCGCTGCGCGCCGATCAGCGTGCGCANAAGCGTGGATTTNCCCGANCCGTTGGGGCCGACGATGGTGACGATCTCGCCCCGGTCAAGGCGCAGGTTCACATCGTGCAGCACGTCATGGCCACCGAGCCGCACGGCAAGTCCCTCGGCTTCGATCAGGCGCATGGGGCGGCCTCGCCCTCGCGGCAGTTCGGGCAGCGGCCAAGCGCCTCGATCATGGCCTGTTCGATCTCGAACCCGGCCTCGGCGGCGGCACGCCCGAGCATCCCGCGCGTCGGCTCGGCATGGGCCTCGGCCACCGCGTGACAGCCCCGGCAGATCAGAAAGGCGGGGGTGTGGGCAGTCTCGGGATCGGTGCAGGCGATGAAGGCGTTGAGCCGCTCGATCTTGTGGGCAAAGCCGTGGCTCACCAGAAAGTCGAGCGCGCGATAGGCCACCGGCGGCTGCGCGCCGAGACCCTCTTCGCGCAGGTGGTCAAGGATGTCATAGGCCCCCATGGCGCGATGGCGTTCGAGCAGCAGTTCCAGCACCCGGCGGCGCACCGGCGTAAGGTTGAGCCGATGGCGCGCGCAATGCGCCTGCGCCGCGGCGAGGGCNGTNGCCACGCAGCGTCGGTGGTCGTGATGTTCAAACCCGAGCGGGTCCATGGCGGGGCTCCTTTGCTGGATCGGGCGGTGGATCGGGGCTTGATATGTTATAGGGTAACGATTATCAAGGGCGCCGCAGATATTATATTATAACATATGGAGCGCACCATGCCGACTCGTTTCTTTACCTCTTTCGGGCTTCTTCTGGGGCTGGCCGCGCCCGCGCTGGCCGCGCCGCAGGTGGCCACCGACATCTCGCCGGTGCATTCGCTGGTGGCGCGGGTGATGGCGGGGGCGGGCACGCCCGCGCTNATCGTGCCGCCGGGNGCCTCGCCGCANGGCCATGCGCTGCGCCCGTCCGAGGCGGCGGCGCTCGAGCGGGCCGAGGTTGTGTTCTGGATGGGCGAGGCGCTNACACCCTGGCTGGAGGATGCGATCGAGACGCTGGCCGNCGACGCGCATGTGGTGGAACTGCTGGGCGCGGGGGGATCGACGGTGCTGGCGTTCCGCGACGGGCTGGAATTCACGCCGCGGGCGGCGGGGCATGACGACCACGCCCACGATGACCACGATCACGCCCACGACGGTGCGGACCCCCACGCCTGGCTCGACCCGGCCAATGCGCGCGCCTGGCTGGCGGTGATCGCCGAAGACCTGGCCGAACACGATCCNGACAATGCCNCGCTTTATCGCGCCAACGCNNCCGAGGCGGCCGCCGAGCTTGACGCGCTGGAGGCCGGGATTTCCGCCCGCCTCGAAGCCGTGCGCGACGTGCCCTATCTCGTCTTTCACGACGCCTATCAGTATTTCGAGACGCGGTTCGNCGTATCCCCGGCCGGGGCGCTATCGCTGGGCGACGCCGCNGATCCCGGCCCCGCGCGCATCGCCGCGCTGCGCGATCTGGCGCGCGCGCGCGGCATTGCCTGCGTCTTTTCCGAGCCGCAATTCAACGCCGCGCGGGTGACAGCGGTGTTTGGCGATACCGTCCGCCACGGCGTGCTCGACCCGCTTGGTAGCACGCACACCCCCGGCCCGGCGCTCTATCCTGCGCTGATCGCGGATATGGCGGCGGTGCTCGCGGGGTGTCTTGGCGGCTCGTGAGGCCCGCGCGCCCACCGTCATCCTCCGGCCTGACCGGAGGATCTCCTGCCGGTGAGACCCTCGGATCAGGTCCGAGGGTGACGCACGGCGGGTGAAAGCGACCATCCCTCTCANCGGACGGCATAAAACTTGCGCCGTCGGCAATTCCGGCCCATCCTGTTCCCAAAATCGGTATCCGCGCAGGGAGAGGCGCGAGCCAAGGGAGGGGAGAGGAAGACAATGACGTTCACTTCGCGGCAGGACGCGCGCGACATCGAGAACGAGGTGCCCTGGGAGGCGCGCGACAAGCCCGCCACGCTTTATCAGATGCTGAGCCAGACCACGCGCGCTTTTCCCGACCGACCGGCGATCAGCTATCAGCTTCTTTCCGGCCCCGCCGACAAGGCAGAGACCCTCACCTGGCAGCAGTTCCACGATCAATGCTGTCAGGCGGCCAACCTCTTTCGCAGCCTCAAGATCGGCGAGAGCGATGTGGTGGCCCTCATCCTGCCCAACTGCATCGAGGCGGCCCTGGCCACGGTCGGCGCCGCCATCGCCGGGATCGTCAACCCGATCAACCCGCTGCTGGAGCCCGAGCAGATCGCGGCCATCCTGCGCGAGACCGGCGCACGGGTGGTGGTGACGCTCAAGGCGTTCCCCAGGAGCGACATCGCGCAGAAGGCCGCCGAAGCGGTGCGCCATGCGCCGGGGGTCCACACCGTGCTCGAGGTGGACCTTAACCGCTATCTGACCCCACCGAAACGCTGGATCGTGCCGCTGGTGCGCCCCGGGAACCCGGTGCAGCACCACGCCGACGCGCGCGATTTCAACAAGGCGCTGGCGGCACAACCGAAAACCCTGACCTTCCCCGACAGCACGGGCGACCGGGTCGCGGCCTATTTCCACACCGGCGGCACCACGGGGATGCCCAAGGTCGCGCAGCACCGCTATTCGGGGATCGTCTATAACGGCTGGCTCGGCCATAGGCTGCTGTTCAGCGAGGCTGACAAGCTGATGTGCCCGCTGCCGCTGTTTCATGTCTTTGCCTGCCATGTGATCTTCATGGCCTGCATCAAGTCGGGCGCGCACATNATCCTGCCGACGCCCGCGGGCTATCGCGGCGAGGGGGTCTTCGACAATTTCTGGAAGCTCTGCGAGCGGTGGAAGATCACCTTCATCATCACCGTGCCGACCGCCGTCTCGGCGCTGATGCAGCGCAAGGTGGATGCCGATCTCTCGACCGTCCGGAACGCCTTTTGCGGTTCCGCGCCGATGCCGATAGAGTTGTTCAACCGGTTCGAGAGCGCCACCGGCATCAAGGTGATCGAGGGCTACGGGCTGACCGAGGCGACATGNCTGGTGTCGTGCAACCCGCCCGGGGGCAAGAAGAAGATCGGCTCGGTCGGCGTGCCTTTTCCCTATACGGATCTGCGCATCATCAAGGAAACGCCCCATGGCCCGGTCGATTGCGCGCCCGACGAGGTGGGCGAGATCTGCGTCTCCAACCCCGGTGTCTANGCGGGCAACACCTATACCGAAACGGACAAGAACAAGTCGCTTTACCATTATGACAGATACCTGCGCACCGGCGATCTGGGGCGGCTCGATGCTGACGGCTATCTGTGGATCACCGGCCGCGCCAAGGACCTGATCATTCGTGGTGGCCACAACATCGACCCCGCCGAGATCGAGGAGGCGCTGATGGCCCACCCCGATGTCGCCATGGCCGGCGCCATCGGTCAGCCCGACGCCCATGCCGGCGAAATGCCCTGCGCCTATGTCGAGCTTGTGGCGGGCGGCACGGCGACCGGCGCGGACTTGCTGGANCATTGCAAGGTGCATGTCCACGAGCGCGCGGCGCAGCCGAAATATATCGAGGTGCTGGACGAATTGCCCAAGACCGCCGTCGGCAAGGTGTTCAAGCCCGACCTGCGCAAGCGCGCGATCACGCGGGTCTATAACGCCGCGCTAAAGGAGGCGGGGATCGCCGCACGCGTGACCTCGGTGGTCGATGACAGAAAGCGGGGGCTGGTGGCCAGGCTCNCGCGCCAGGGCGAGGTGGANGAGGCGGCGCTGAGCCATGTGCTCGGGCAATTCGTGCGGCCGTGGGAATGGGCGGAGTAGGCGGGCGCGTCAAGTCGTCCGCGCCGCAGCCTTTATTCAGGCGATAACGCGCGCCCGGTCGAACGCGAGCGCGCGCATCGCATGTTACGACACGTCCTTGTAGCTCACCTCGGGCGCATCCGCACCCGCTCTCTCGCGGCGCACCAGAAGGCGGTTGAGCGCATGGACATACGCGCGGGCCGAGGCCAGCACCGTATCGGTATCTGCCGACTGCCCGGTGACGATGCGGCCCGCCTCCTCCATCCGCACGCTGACCGTGGCCTGCGCGTCGGTGCCTTCGGTGACGGCGGCCACCTGATAGAGTTGCAACCGCGCGTCATGCGGGAACAGCGCCTTGACCGCGTTGAAGGTCGCGTCCACCGGCCCGTCGCCGGTCGCCTCGGTCGAGACCTCGCGCCCGTCGATCTCCATCGTCAGGGTCGCGGTCTGCGGTCCATCGGTGCCGCAGACCACGCGCAGATGCCGGATCTGCAGGCGGTCACTCGCATCGTCGAGCCCGGCATTGGCCAGCGCGANNAGGTCATCGTCATAGACCTCCTTCTTGCGGTCAGCGAGATCCTTGAAGCGCACGAAGATGTCATTGAGCTGATTGCCGGCCAGCTCATAGCCCAGATCGCGCAGCTTGGCGCGCAGCGCGGCGCGACCCGAATGCTTGCCCATCACCAGGCTGGTGGCGGCAAGGCCGACATCCTCGGGGCGCATGATCTCGAAGGTCTCGGCGTTCTTGAGCATCCCGTCCTGATGGATGCCCGATTCATGCGCAAAGGCGTTGCGGCCCACGACCGCCTTGTTGAACTGCACCGGAAAGCCCGAGACGGCGGCGACCCGGCGCGAGATATGCATGATCTTGCGGGTGTCGACGCCCGTCTCGTAGGGCATGATGTCGCCGCGCACGCGCAGCGCCATCACCACCTCTTCCAGCGCGGTGTTGCCCGCGCGCTCGCCCAGACCGTTGATCGTGCATTCGATCTGCCGCGCCCCGCCGGCCACGGCGGCCAGCGAGTTGGCCGTGGCCATGCCCAGATCGTTGTGGCAATGGGTGGAAAAGACCACATCGCCCGCGCCCGGCACGGTCTCGATCAGGCGGCGGATGAGCTCCGCGCTCTCGACGGGCGCGGTATAACCCACCGTGTCGGGGATGTTGATCGTCGTGGCCCCGGCCTGGATCGCGATTTCCACCACGCGGGTCAGATAGTCCCATTCGGTGCGCGTGGCATCCATCGGCGACCACTGCACGTTGTCGCACAGGTTGCGCGCATGGGTCACCGTCTCGTGGATGCGCTCGGCCATCTCGTCCTGCGTGAAGTTGGGAATGGCGCGGTGCAGCGGCGAGGTGCCGATAAAGGTGTGGATCCGCGGCGAGCGGGCATGTCTGATCGCCTCCCAGCAGCGGTCGATGTCCTTGAAGTCGGCCCGCGCGAGGCCGCAGATGGTGGCATTCTTAGCGTTCTTGGCGATCTCGCTCACGGCGCGGAAATCGCCCTCCGAGGCGATGGGAAAGCCCGCCTCGATGACATCGACGCCCATCTCGTCGAGAAGCTGCGCAATCTCCAGCTTTTCTTCATGGGCCATGGTCGCGCCGGGGCTTTGTTCGCCATCGCGCAAGGTGGTGTCGAAAATCAGGACACGGTCCTTCGGTGTCTGGGTCATTTGGGGTCTCTTTCAGTTGATCCTTGGGCCTCTTGGCGCGAAACGGCACATCCTCTGAGCGCTCGCGCCGGGCGGCACGCTCAGAGGCGGCTAAGGCCTAGGCACAGCGCGCCCGGCGCGCGACGGGCGCGGACCGGGCAGGCGATATGTGCGGTCGCGATCATGCGACGTTTATAGGCAGTCGCGGGCGGGTTGAAAAGCCCAAAACTGGCGGCTTGAAGTGGGGCAGCTTTCGGCTAGCCGTCGTGGCATGGACAGGGCATTGGTCATCGGCGCATCAGGCGGGATCGGGCGGGCGGTTTCGGCGCGGCTGGCGGACGGACCGGTCGTTGCGGGCATTGCTNCCCTGTATCACTCGGTGCGGGTGACGTTTTCCGCGAGCACGCCGTCTTGCCATGTGCCGCTGCGCACCTCGCCGTTGACATAGCGCATCGTGCCCTCGCCCTGCCGCTTGCCCGCAAGGAACATCCCCTCATAGACATCGCCACTGGCATAGGTCGCNACCCCGCGCCCGGTCATCTCGCCCGCGCGCCACCCGCCCTCGTAGGTGAAGCTCTCGTTCTCGGGCGTGTCGGGATTGTCGGGGATGGTGATGCGGCCCTGTCCGTGACGCTGGCCATCGACGAAATCGCCCTCATAGACCGANCCGTCGGGATAGGTGGCGGCGCCCTGGCCGTGGCGCTGCCCGTCCTGCCACTGACCCTCATAGCGATAGCCGTCGGGATAGCTCATCACGCCATGGCCGTGGTTGCGGGCATTGGCGAACGCCCCCTCATAGACAAGCCCGCCGGGATAGGTGGCGCGGCCCGCCCCCTCGATCACGCCGGCGACCCACTCGCCCTCATAGGTGGCGCCGTCGGGATAGGTGATCCGGCCCTGACCGTTGGCCAGATCGTCACGGAACTGTCCCTCATAGACCGAGCCGTCGGGATAGCTCACGCGGCCCTCTCCGGACATCCTGCCATTCTGCCATTCGCCCTCGTAGCGATAGCCGTCGGTGCCGATAAAGACCCCCTGCCCGTGGCGCATATCCTCCGCAAAGGCACCCTCATAGACGTCGCCATTGGCATAGGTTACCCGCCCCGCCCCCTGACGCTGCCCGGCGACCAGATCGCCCTCATAGACATCGCCATTGGGTTGCGTCAGCGTGCCGCGCCCGTCGATCTGGCCGTCTTTCCAGCTGCCCTCATAGACAAGACCGTCGGACATGGTAAGCCGGCCCGCGCCCTCGCGCACGCCGCGCGCGACCTCGCCCTCGTAGATCGCGCCGTCGGGATAGGTGATGGTGGCACGGCCCTGCTTGACGCCGCGCACCCAGTCGCCCTCGTAGCGATAGCCGCCCGGGCTCTCCATCCGGCCGCGCCCGTGATGCATGGCATCGAGGAACCCGCCCTCGTAGCGCACGCCATTGGCATACGTGGCGACTCCGGTGCCGGTGATCTCGCCCTCGGCCCACTCGCCCTCATAGGTGCCGCCGTCGGTGAAGACGATCCTGCCCGACCCGTGCGGCTTGCCGCGCGCGAACGCGCCTTCATAGACCGAGCCGTTGGGAAAGCGCGCGACGCCATGCCCGCGAATCTCGCCCGCGACCCAGTCGCCGGAATATTCATAGCCGTTGGGCAGGGTGTAGGTGCCGGTGCCGTGTTGCAGCCCGTCCTTGAACGTGCCCTCGTAGATGCCGCCATCGTCGTATTGCTTGGTCAGGATGGCNCCGTCCTGCGCCATTGCACCCNCGCCGGCGACAAGCGCCCAAGCCAAGATCGTCTGTTTCGCAAAGCGTCTCATCACTGCCCCGGTGCCCCTCGCCTGCCCGATCCTGTGGCGGGTCGCGCCAAATCTAGAGGACCGGCCCCGATGTGACAACGCCATTGTGGCAAATCGGCTTTCCCTCGCGCGGCGATCTGTTATCCCGAAGGGCGGAAGCGGCAAGGGGGCGCGCATGGCAGACCAGTTTCGCCTGACACTGGCACAACTCAACCCGACGGTGGGCGATCTGACGGGCAACGCGGCGCTGGCACGGCAGGCATGGGAGGCGGGGCGCGCGGCGGGCGCCGATCTCGTGGCGCTGCCAGAGATGTTCGTGACCGGCTACAACCCGCAGGATCTGGTGCTGAAACCGGCCTTTCATCAGGCCGCCATCGCCACCGTCGAGGCGCTGGCGCGCGATTGCGCCCAAGGCCCCGCGCTGGCCATCGGCGGCCCGGCGCTCGAGGGGGTGGGGCTTTATAACGCCTATTACATCCTNCAAGGCGGGCGCGTGGCGGCGCGCGTGTTCAAGCATCACCTGCCCAACGAGACNGTGTTCGACGAAAAGCGCCTGTTCTCAAGCGGCCCGGTGGCGGGCCCCTACAGCGTGGCGGGGGTGCGCCTCGGCTCGCCCATCTGCGAGGACGCCTGGCACCCGGACGTGGCCGAGACCCTCGCCGAGACCGGCGCCGAAATCCTGCTCGTGCCCAACGGCTCGCCGCATTACCGAGAGAAAATGACCGTGCGCCAGAACCTGATGGTGGCGCGCGTGATCGAGACCGGCCTGCCGCTCGTCTATCTCAACCTTATGGGCGGNCAGGACGACCAGGTGTTCGACGGCGGCTCTTTCGTGCTCAACCCCGGCGGCGCGCTGGCGCTGCAACTGCCGATGTTCGAGGAGGCGGTGGCGCATGTGGATTTCACGCGCGGCCCGGATGGCTGGCGCGCGCAAGAGGGACCGCTTGCGCACCTGCCNGACGANCTGGAACAGGATTATCACGCGATGGTGCTGGCGCTGCGCGATTACCTGCGCAAGNCCGGCTTCTCGAAGGTGCTTCTGGGCCTTTCGGGCGGGGTGGACAGCGCGATCGTCGCCACCATCGCNGTGGATGCGCTGGGCGCGGGCAATGTGCGCTGCGTGATGCTGCCCTCGGAATATACCTCGCCCGTTTCGCTGGAGGATGCGCAGGCAGTGGCCGGAAATCTGGGCTGCCGCTATGACAAGATGCCGATTGCCGAGGGGCGCGCGGCGATCACCGCGACGCTCGCGCCGCTTTTCGAGGGCACGCAACCGGACCAGACCGAGGAGAACATCCAGTCGCGCCTGCGCGGCCTCTTGCTGATGGCGCTGTCCAACAAGTTCGGCGAGATGCTGCTGACCACCGGCAACAAGTCCGAGGTGGCGGTGGGCTATGCCACGATCTATGGCGACATGGCCGGCGGCTACAACCCGATCAAGGACCTCTACAAGACGCGCGTCTTCGACATCTGCCGCTGGCGCAATGCCAACCACCGCGCCTGGATGGCGGGGCCCGGGGGCGCGGTGATCCCGGCCCGCGTGATCGACAAGCCCCCCAGCGCCGAATTGCGCGCCGACCAGAAGGACAGCGATTCGCTGCCCGATTACCCGGTGCTCGACGCGATCCTGCACATCCTCGTCGATCAGGACGGCGNGATTGCCGATTGCGTGGCCGCGGGCCTTGACGAGGCGGATGCGCGCCGCGTCGAGAACCTGCTCTGTATCAGCGAATACAAGCGGTTTCAGGCCGCGCCCGGCACGCGCCTGACCTCGCGCGCGTTCTGGCTTGACCGGCGCTATCCGATCGTGAACCGCTGGCGCGACCGGGGCGCAAGGGGCGCGGGCCAGTGAATTGCGCGCGCGCGGCACCCANGCCGCGCCGCGCGCTCATTCCCACCAGCGGTCGATGGCGGCGATATCATCGTCGGACCAGCCGAAATGATGGGCGAACTCATGCACCACCACATGCGCGATCAGATCCTCGAGCGCGACATCGCCGCGCTCGCGCCACTCATCCAGGATCGGCTCGCGGAAAAGCCATACCGTATCGGGGCCAAGCGGCTGATCGAACCGGGATTTCTCGGTAAGAGGGATGCCGTCGTATAGCCCGGTCAGTTCGAGGGGATCGTCGATCTCCATCTCGGCGAGGATATGGGCGGGCGGCCAGTCCTCGACCAGAAGCACCACATCGGACGCGGGCTTGCGAAAGGCGGCGGGCANCGCGTCGATGACTTCGAGCGCGAGGCGCTCGAAGTCGGCAAGAGAGGGCGGGCTTGTATCCATGCGCGTATCCATGCGCGCCATATGAGGCAGGGAAACGGGTTTGTAAATCCGGCACCCTGTTGTTCAGAGCATCAGCTGATAGCTGGCNGGAACGTAGCGANACCCGTCGCCCGCGGTCTCGACATAGCCAATGCCGGGCCAGGGCATGTGATAGCCCACGAACGGGATGCGGTCGGCGGCGAGCATCCCGAGGATGCGACGGCGCGTCGCGGCGGCGGTCTGCCTGTCCATGTCAAAGCGCACCTCCCAATCGGGATGCGCCAGCGACCAGACATAGTGATTGGCGAAATCGGCGCCAAGCAGAAGCGTCTTGCCCTCGCTTTCCAGCACGAAGCCGGTATGNCCCGGCGTATGGCCCGGCGCGGCCAGGGCGGTGATCCCGGAGGTCACGCCGTCGCCATCGCCGATCATGGTCGTGTTCGCGGCCAGCGGGCGCATGTTGGCGTCGAAAAGCGCGTTGTCCGCGCCGGCCCAATGGTCAAACTCGGTGCCGGCGGTGATGTAGCGCGCATTGGCGAATGTGGGTGCGCCGTCGCGCATCAGCCCGCCGATATGATCGCCGTGCATATGGGTAATCACCACCACGTCCACCTGGTCGGGCGTGTATCCCGCCGCCTCGAGCGCGGACGTGATGCCGTCGGGATCGAGCCCGGTGTCAAACAGCACGAGCGCAGATCCGGTGTTGACCACGGTCGGAGTAAAAAAGAACTGCGCCTGATCGGTCGGCAGGTTGGCCGCCCTCGAGACGGCGTTGAACTCTTCTGCGCTGACGTTGAGGCCGAAAATGCTGTGCGGATCGGGGCGCGGGGCGGTGGCGGCCAGAAGCGTCGTCACCTCGAACGCGCCCAGCCCGACCCGGTTGAAGCGGGTCGTGGCAGCGCCCAGCATCGGGGCCGAGGCGCGGCCGGGAGCTGCAACGGCAAGCGGCAGCGCGGCGGTGGCGGCCAGAAGGCCGCGGCGGGTGATCTGTCCTTGGGTCATCGACATCTCCTGTTCGTTGACATGGTTGACATACGCGCGAAACCGTAGCGCGGATGTGACGCNGGCGGGTGACGCTCACGCGAAATTGATCTTGCTTGCGGCGGCGCGTTTCAGGCGTAATCTGCCGCCATGCTGGATATTCTCAGGAACCGCGATTTCGTCCGCCTCTTTGCCGCGCAGGTCGTGGCGCTTCTGGGCACGGGGCTTCTGACCGTTGGCCTCGGCCTCCTGGCCTATGACATGGCGGGCGCGGCGGCGGGGCTGGTGCTGGGCGTGGCCTATACGGTCAAGATGGTGGCCTATGTCGGCCTGTCGCCGGTGGCGCAGGCCGTGGTGCAGCGCCTGCCGCGCAAGGCGGTGCTGATCGCGGCCGATCTGATCCGCGCCGGGGTGGCGCTCTGTCTGCCGTTCGTCACCGATCTNTGGCAGGTCTATGTGCTGATCTTCGTGCTTCAGGCGGCCTCGGCCACCTTTACCCCGGCCTTTCAGGCGGTGATCCCCGANATCCTCACCGATGAGGGNGACTATACCCGCGCGCTGTCGCTGTCGCGGCTGGCCTATGATCTGGAGAACCTGCTCAGCCCGGCGCTGGCGGGGGTGCTGCTCGTGGTGCTGAGCTATCACTGGCTGTTTCTGGGCACGGTGGCGGGGTTTGTGGCCTCCGCCGCGCTGGTATGGCTGGCCGCGGTGCCGCCCGTGGCAGGCGGCGTGGCGCGGCCCTTTCGAGAGCGGCTGTTTCGCGGCGCGCGCATCTATCTGGCAACGCCACGGCTGCGCGGGCTGTTGTCGCTCAACCTGTCGGCCTCGGCGGTGGGGGCCTTCGTGCTGGTCAACACGGTGGTGCTGGTGCGGGTCGGTCACGGCGGGGCCGAAAGCGCGCTGGCGGTCGCCATGGCGGCCTTTGGCGCGGGCTCGATGGCGGCGGCGCTGATGCTGCCGCGCGTGCTCGAACGCACCGGCGACCGGCCGGTGATGCTGGCGGGCGCGGCCGCGCTGGCGGTGCTGGCGCTGTTCATGGGGGCTGCGCTCTGGCTGGGGCGGGGCCCGGGATGGGCGGCGTTCCTCGCGCTTTGGGCGCTCATCGGCCTTGCCTATGCCGCGATCCTCACGCCTGCGGGGCGGCTCTTGCGGCGCTCGGCCCATGCCGAGGACCGGCCCGCGCTGTTCGCCGCNCANTTCGCGCTGAGCCATGTCTGCTGGCTGGTCACCTATCCGCTGGCCGGGGTGGCGGGNCGATGGCTCGGGATGGGGCCCGCGATGATGCTNGCGGGGCTGGTGGCGGCGCTTGGCCTCGTGCTTGCATGGCGCCTGTGGCCCGGCGCTGCGGCGCGCGCGCCNGTGCATGACCACCCCGGTCTGCCCCCCGATCACCCGCATCTGCGCACCCATGGGCAGGGTCCGCACGCCCACACCTATGTCATCGACGACCTGCACCGCCGCTGGCCCTGAGCCGGGCCGTTCTGGACAACCGCCCCCGCCTGTGACAAAGCCCCGGCCATTGTCAGGAGACGCCCATGACCACCACCCGCTTTGCCCCTTCCCCCACCGGCCATATTCATGTGGGCAACCTGCGCACCGCGCTGATGAACTGGCTCATTGCCCGCAAGGCGGGGGGCAGTTTCATCCTGCGCATCGACGACACCGACCCGGAGCGTTCGCGCGAGGAATATGTCGATGCGATCAAGCGCGATCTCGAATGGCTGGGCCTGCACTGGGACCGGGTAGAGCGGCAGTCGCTGCGCCTCGACCGCTATGCCCAGGCCGCCGAGCGGCTGCGCGCCATGGGGCGGCTCTACGAGGCGTTCGAGACCCCGACGGAGCTGGACCTCAAGCGCAAGAAACAGCTCAACATGGGCCGCCCGCCGGTCTATGACCGCGCGGCACTGGCGCTGTCGGAGGAGGACCGCGCACGGCTGCGCGCCGAGCGCGGCGCGGGCGTCTGGCGATTCCTGCTCGATCNGCAGCGCATCGAATGGCACGACGGCATCCTCGGGGATATTTCCATCGACGCGGCAAGCGTGTCCGACCCGGTGCTGATCCGCGCCGACGGGCAGGTGCTTTATACGCTGGCCTCGGTGGTGGATGACGTGGAAATGGGCGTGAGCCATGTGGTGCGCGGCGCCGATCACGTCACCAACACCGCCACCCAAATCCAGATCATCGCGGCGCTCGGCGGCACGNCNCCGCAATTCGCGCATCACTCGCTGCTNACNGGGCCGCAGGGCGAGGCGCTGTCGAAACGGCTCGGCACGCTCTCGTTGCGCGATCTGCGCGCCCGGGGGGTGGAGCCGATGGCGCTGCTGTCGCTGATGGCGCGGCTCGGGTCGAGCGATCCGGTNGAATTGCGCAGCGANATGGCCGCGCTGATCGAGGGNTTCGACATCGAGCGGTTCGGTGCCGCGCCGACCAGGTTCGACGAAAACGATCTCTTTCCGCTGTCCGCGCGCGTGCTCGCCGCGCGGCCCTATGAGGAGGTGGCGGANACCATCGCCGCGCACGGTATTCCGGCGCATCTGGCCGAACGGTTCTGGGCGGCGGTGTCGCACAACATCACCAACCTGCACGACGTGAAGGACTGGGCCGAGATCGTGCT
>JGI25321J39296_1001514_pt1 | contig 13259 bp, 10 predicted proteins | sample AutmiccommuBRH23_FD_39296 | JGI IMG/M metagenome (IMG submission 39296)
TGGGAAGTATCCCTGCTACCGGAAATGGGCCGCTCGGCACTGCGCGCTCACCTGCAGCAACTGGACAACGAACTGTCTGCGCGGCGCGGCGACTGGCAGGCGGTCGGCGCCTGGCGCACCTTCGTCCAGGGTGGTTACAACCGGCCTGAGTACGACGGTTACGGTGGCGGTGACGGTAGCGGCCTGAGTCTGTCGCTTGGTGTTACCCAGCGTTTGAGTGAGACGTGGCTGGCCGGCGTCAGCCTGGGCCTGGCGGAAAACTCGCTGGAACTGGGCAGAAACGACTCCGAGTACGACATGCGCAGCTACCTGGCCACGGCCTTCGCCCGTTACGAGCACCAGCGTCTGTTCGCTGACTTCAGCCTCAGCGCCGGGTATCTGGACTACCACGACCTCAAGCGTACGTTCGCCCTTGGCATCAGCGAGCGCACGGAAAAGGGTGACACCGAAGGCACGCTATGGGGCGCGGCGGCGAAGGCTGGCTTCAACCTGATGCAGCCAGGCGATCAACTCCAGTTCGGCCCATTCGTCGGTGCCAGCTATCAGAAGGTCGAAGTCGACGGTTACAGCGAGCAGGGCGAGCGCTCCACTGCATTGAGCTATGACGATCAGGANNTGGATTCGCTGCGCCTCTCACTCGGCCTGTTCGGCGACTATGCGCTGAGCGAACGCACGCGGCTATTCGGCGAGGTGGCGCGGGAGGTGGAGCGCGAGGACGAGGATCGGCGTGACCTGCGCATGTCGCTGAACAGTGTGTCGGGCAACAGCTTCGANCTGCCGGGCGCGGTACCGACCGGCGACCAGACGCGCTTCAGTGTGGGCCTGACGCACCGCCTGACGCCCGGTCTGGCGCTGCGCGCCAACTACCATTACCGCGGCAACGATAACCGCGACCACGGAGTGGGGCTGTCACTGGCCTGGGACCTGTAAGGTTCGTAGAGCGCAAAGGCCGCCGTCGCGAATACGCGCGGCGGCTCTTACGCGGTTAACGTCCGTCGAGCTGACCTTGCAGATTGGCGATCTGCCCCTGCATGGAATTGATGGTGCGGGTGACCTGAGCCCGGAAGGAGTCGAACTCGGCGGTGTTGATCGCGTTTGGCGCGGGCGCCGGCCGATTGTCCAGCTCACTGCGCAGCACCAGGATGTCCTGCTCCAGCCGGCTGATCGCCTGACTCTGGTTACCGCCCTGCTTCAGCGCCGCGANGTCCTTGCTCAGGCTGTCGACCCGTCCGGCNAGCTTGCCCTGCTCGNCCAGGGTCGTTTTGAGTNACGCCTGCTCGCTGCNCAACGCCTTGACGCTCTCTGCCAGTGTCGCAGTACTCCCCTGCTGAGCCTGCAGGTCGGCACCCANCTGCTCGAGGCGCTTGCCCTGCTCGTCCATGCGCCGATCCTGATTGCCCTGTTTGCCAGTCAGNCTCTGCTGTTCGGTAGCAAAGGCCTGCTGCTTGCGGTCAAGATCGATGGCCTGTTGCTCAAGCTGCTTGATGCGCAGTTTCACCGCCTCGCTTTCCGTAGTCACATTGGACTCGGTCGCAACGACTTTCCCGCTGATGTCCTGCAGTCGTCCCGCGGCATCCTCACTGATACGCGCGAAGCTTTCCTGGGTGGCGACCAGCTGCATTTCCAGCAAGGCGATCTTCTGATAACTCCACCAGCCGAGCGCGCCAAGGCTGAGGAGCAGGGCCAGCACCATGACCCACAGCGGCGCCGTGCTCACCTTGCCAGCAGTGCTTGCAGGGCGACGTTTCTGGCGGGAGCGCCCGTCATCCACAGGCTCATCGGCGGTTCTGCGGATCGGCTCGAGATCCGGCGCCGGATAGGGCTCCACGCGGTCACGGCCTGCGGTCAGGCTGGGAATGTTGTCCAGTTCGTCGTGAGCATCGTTGCGCATGGGGTACCTTCAATGGCGCGGTGCGAAATACAGCGCGCAGTATAACGATTCAGGGCGTGCCCATCAGTGACGGCGCGCCGGTGGAGCAGATGCACCGTGGTAGAGCAGTGCGCCGCTTGTGATACGCATCACGGTGCATCGAATGGCGCACTCGACAGCCCCGCGAACAGGCACCACAGCGGTGACCATCGCCTACGGGTAGTCTGCAGGCCTCGCCAGCCGGGCGCTTCGCCTGCCCGATGCAAAAACCGCGCAGCAACGCCGGAAATTGGTACGCCACTTGCTTTGTCTCTCTTGCCAGCGGATAGACACTTCCGACAGGGATGTTGGGCCTTAGGGCAATTCACGAGGAACACAGCATGGAGCTGAACAAGGCGGTTATCGACTGCATGCGCAGCCTGCGACGCAGACTTCGCGATGAGCAGCAACTCGACATCCATCTCGACCAACCGGATGCGGTTACGGCAATGCTTGCCGGATGCATGAACTCCAACGATGAGCTGACCCGCGAACTCGGACGCCAGCTCGCCGCGTTCAGTGATCGGTTGCCGGCACCACCGCCACCACACGCGGCCAGCAGCGGCGCCACGGTACGCATTTACCGAGGCCAGCGCGTACTCGCCTGAGCGCTCAATCAACCAGTAGCCAGTCGCTGGCGCAACGCACCAGATGCCGGGTCAGCTCGTCGAGCAATTGCCCGCCATTACGCCAGTGATGCCAATACAAAGGCACGTCGATCGGCGGCCCGGACAGCACATCGACCAATTCCCCGCGCGCAAGTTCGCCGCGCACCTGTAACTCCGGCACCAACCCCCAGCCAAGCCCGCTCTGCAGCAGGCGTACGAAACCTTCGGACGACGGGCAGAGGTGATGGACGAACGCCTCTCCCCCGCCGACTGCCGCCATGTAGCGGTGTTGCAGCTGGTCATCCGGGCCGAAGACCACGGCAGGCACCCGAGCCAGATCCGCAGCGGCTGCCGGTCGCTGGAAATGCCGACTGACAAAGACCGGACTGGCCAGCGCGCGATAGCGCATCGCCCCAAGAAACTGACTGCGCGCGCCTGCCAGCGGCCGTTCCGCCGCGCACACGCAGGCTGCAACCTCGCCAGCCCGCATGCGCTTGAGCCCGACCGCCTGGTCTTCCACCACATGATCGAGCAGCACCCGATGCTCGGCGCAGAACGACGCCACCGCGCCGGCCCACCAGGTCGCCAGGCTGTCGGCATTCAGGGCAATACGCAATCGCTCGGGCAGGCGATTTTCATCCAGCGCCGGGACCTGCCCTTGCAGGTCCCGCTCGAGCAAGCGCACCTGCTGCACATGGTTGAGCAATCGTTGACCCAGCTCGGTCGGCCGGGGCGGCGTATCGCGCAGCAGCACCGGCTGGCCGACGCGCGCCTCGAGTAATTTGATCCGCTGGGATATGGCCGATTGCGAAAGCCCCAACGCCTGCGCGGCTCGTTCGAAACCCGCCTGCTCGACAACCGCCGCAAGCGCCGCGAGTAATTTGTAATCGAACATCAGTATTCCTAATGCACCCTGAAGAGAATTTGTTTCTCTTATAACGCCCCACTGCCCAGACTCGCCAGTAAATCGGACGAGGCGTGCGGCATGAATGCAATCTGGCAAAGCTATATCAACGGCCTTCTGGTCGCGGCGGGGCTGATCATGGCGATCGGCGCGCAGAATGCGTTCGTGCTCGCGCAAAGCCTGCGCCGGGAGCACCATCTGCCAGTGGCGGCGCTGTGCATCCTCTGTGACGTACTGTTGGTCAGCGTCGGCGTCTTCGGGCTGGCAGCAGTGCTGGCGGACAACCCGCTACTGCTGGAGATCACGCGCTGGGGCGGCGTTGCGTTCCTGCTCTGGTACGGCACCCTGGCGCTGCGTCGCGCGTTCAAGCCACAGAGCCTGCGCAGCGCTGATGCGCAGCCACGACCGCTGCGGGCGGTGCTGTTGGCCGCGCTGGCGGTGACGTTGCTCAATCCGCACGTCTATCTCGATACAGTGGTACTGATCGGCTCACTCGGCGCACAGCAGCCCGAGCCAGGCGCCTACACACTGGGCGCTGCCAGTGCATCGACACTGTGGTTCATGACCCTGGCGCTCGGTGGCGCCTGGCTTGCGCCCTGGCTGGCCCGCCCGCTGACCTGGCGTCTGATCGACCTCGGCGTCGCTGCCATGATGTTCGCGATTGCCGCACAGCTCGCATTCGCCAGCTGACGCCCTGGCGCGCGACAACCGGCCGCGCGCCATTTTTGCAGGTCGCAAGGAACGCCCAGCCCGACGGCGCGGTCCACGCAAGGCGCAGCCAGTTGTTTGCATCCGCTGCTTCGCCTCGCCAACCCCTCTGGAACCTATATTCCATACAGTTGCCGCGTGGTTTTGCCGCAGGTCGGGTGCTATGATCGCTGGCTCGCAGACATGAAGCGGAAGGCTTCAGTCTGTCTGTTCGGCCGACCGTGAACGGCCAGAGATTGCGCAAGCATGTAGCGAGCGAAGGGAACGACAGAGGTCAGGGCGGGACGCACATTCGCTCCTGCTCACCGGTATCGCCGGCACGCCTCGCACGCTCCTTCCAGCTGGCCGCATCAATCCTCGACACCTGAGTAGGAGATACATCATGGCTTTCGAATTGCCGCCGCTGCCGTACGAAAAGAACGCTCTCGAGCCGCACATGTCCGCCGAGACGCTCGAGTTTCACCACGACAAGCACCACGCTGCTTACGTGACCAATCTGAACAACCTGATCCCGGGCACCGAGTTCGAAGGCAAGGATCTGGAAAGCATCATCAAGACCTCTTCCGGTGGCATCTTCAACAACGCCGCTCAGGTCTGGAACCACACCTTCTTCTGGAACTGCCTGGCGCCGAACGCCGGTGGTCAGCCGACTGGCGCCCTGGCCGATGCCATCAACGCCTCCTTCGGCTCCTTCGACAAGTTCAAGGAAGAATTCACCAAGACCGCCATCGGCACCTTCGGCTCCGGCTGGGCGTGGCTGGTGAAGAAGTCCGACGGCAGCCTCGGCCTGGCGAGCACCATCGGTGCCGGCAACCCGATGACTGCAGGCGACAAGCCGCTGCTGACCTGTGACGTCTGGGAACACGCCTACTACATCGACTACCGCAACGCTCGTCCGAAGTTCGTCGAAGCGTTCTGGAACCTGGTCAACTGGGACTTCGTCGCGAAGAACTTCGCCGGCTGAGTCACCCAGCGCTAACGAAAATGCCCGCACTTGATGCGGGCATTTTCATTTAAGGGTTCGGCGTCGCCTGCCGCTATACATTTGCAGTCCGAAAAAACCTTCGCCTTACGGAATCGGAAATCGACACGCAATGTTTCCTTAGGATTACGCCTTTGGGCTTGCATCCTAAGTCGTACTGCCGGCACAGTCGGCGCTTGCTGACTTATTGGTTTAATTGCCTTTGACGATTGCCGAATGACTAACAATACTTCCGCAACCGAGCGTCGGCACGGAAAAGGACCTTCATTTGAAGCTGGAAATGCGCAATAGCCTGTCGCGTAAGCTCCTGCGTGTAGTCCTGCTATCGGCGCTTGCGGTAGGACTGGTGCTCAGTTGCGCGCAGATCATTTTTGGCGCCTACAAGACACGCCAGCTGATCGAAGCCGATGCCCAGCGCATTCTGCGCATGACCCGTGACCCATCCACTCAGGCGATCTACAGCCTCGACCGCGAGATGGGCGCCCAGGTGATGGAAGGGCTGTTCCAGCACGAATCGATTCGCATGGCATCCATCGGCCATCCGGACGAAGGCATGCTGGCGCTGAAGATCAGACCACCTATCGACCTGACGACACGCTGGCTGACCGATCCGATTCTCCACCGCGACCGGCAGTTCTCGACTCCGCTGATCGGCAAACCGCCTTACAACGAGTATTACGGCGAGCTGCGCATCACTCTGGACACGGCCCGATATGGCCAGGAATTCGTCAACGACTCCATCGTCATCTTCATCGTCGGTATCCTGCGTGCGCTGACGCTGGGCTTCGTGCTTTTCCTGATCTACCAGTGGCTGCTGACCCGCCCGCTGACCAAGCTCATCGAGCATCTGGCGCGGATCAACCCCGACCGTCCCGGCGAGCACAAGCTGCCGATGATCCGAGGCCATGAGCGCAACGAGCTGGGTCTGTGGGTGGAAACGGCCAACGGTCTGCTCGCCTCCATCGAACACAACATGCACCTGCGTCAGGAGGCTGAAAGCAGCCTGCATCGCATGACGCAGTACGACTCCCTGACCGGCCTGCCGAATCGGCAGCAGCTGCAAAGCCAGCTCGACCACATTCTCGACGAGGCACGACGCATGCAGCGTCGCGTCGCCGTGCTCTGTCTGGGGCTCGACGACTTCAAGGGCGTGAACGAGCAGTACAGCTATCAGGCCGGCGATTGCCTGCTCAAGGCACTGGCCGACCGCCTGCGCGGCTCCGCAGGCCGTCTCGGCGCGCTGGCACGATTGGGCGGCGATCAGTTCGTCCTCGTACTCAGCGGCATCGAGCAGCCCTACGATGCCGCCGAGTTGGCCCAGGCGCTGCTGGACGATCTGGAAACCCCGATCGAGTTCGACGGCGACCCGATTCGGTTGCGCGCCACCATCGGCATCACGCTGTACCCGGAAGATGGCGACAACACCGAGAAGCTGCTGCAGAAGGCCGAGCAGACCATGACGCTGGCAAAGAGCCGCTCGCGCAACCGCTACCAGTTCTATGTCGCCAGCATCGATAGCGAGATGCGCGCCCGTCGGGAGCTGGAAAAGGACCTCAGCGAAGCGCTCAAGCGCAACGAGTTCCACCTGGTCTACCAGCCCCAGGTCGACTACCGCCAGAACCGCATCACCGGCGTCGAGGCACTCATCCGCTGGAAACACCCCCAGGGCAAGCTGGTCCCACCGGATCTGTTCATCCCGCTGGCGGAGCAGAACGGCAGCATCATCGAGATCGGCAAATGGGTGCTTGATCAGGCCTGCAGCCAGCTGCGGCAGTGGCATGCCGAGGGCTACACCGGTCTGCGCGTTGCGGTGAATCTTTCCACTGTACAACTGCGCCACCCGCAGCTACCGCAGATGATCGGCGAGCTGCTGCAGAAGCACCAGTTGCCGGCCGAAACCCTCGAACTGGAGGTGACCGAGACGGGGCTGATGGAAGACATCGACGCGGCAGCGCACAACCTGCACAGCCTGCGGCGCTCCGGCGCGCTGATCGCGATCGACGATTTCGGTACCGGTTACTCCTCGCTGAGTTATCTCAAGAGCCTGCCGCTGGACAAGATCAAGATCGACAAGAGCTTCGTCCAGGACATCGGCCAGGACGAGGGCGCGACCATCGTGCGCGCGGTCATCCAGCTGGGCAAAAGCCTCGGCATGACGGTGATCGCTGAGGGCGTCGAAACACCGGAGCAGGAAGCCTATCTGATCGCCGAAGGTTGCCAGGAAGGCCAAGGCTACTATTACAGCAAGCCGCTGCCCGCCCGCGATCTCGACCTGCTGCTGCGCCAGTCGACGCCATTCGATCGGGCAGTCAATTCCGAGCTGCGCTAGCCCGACAGCGCGCCGCTGGCGCGCATCGCCGCCTCGAATCGCCACCCGCACTTGCCCCAGGCGCTGGCCAGTCATGAGCACATGGGCGACACTTCCAGCCTTTTATCGCCCGCGCCTACAACGAGTCCCCGATGAAACGCTTCGTACTCTTGGATACCGCCGCCATTCCCACTGGCGGCGCCTTGTGCCTGTTCGAATATGGCGATGACTTCGTCATCAAGATCCAGGGTGGAAACGGCAATCAGCTGATGAACACCCGCACCCATGGCTCAGAGGACGCGCTGGCGGAGATTCCCTGCAAACGGATCGCCGCACAGTCGCAGGCCCGCGTGCTGATCGGTGGGTTGGGGATGGGCTTTACCCTCGCTTCTGCGTTGCGCCATCTCGGGCCGGACGCCGAGGTGCTGGTCGCCGAACTGGTGCCAGGGGTGATCGAGTGGAACCGCGGTGCACTCGGCGAGAAGTCCGGCAATCCGCTGCGCGATGCCCGCGCCCGGGTGCTGAACCAGGACGTAGCCGAGTTACTGCGGGATCAAGCCCAGGGCTTCGATGCGATCATGCTGGACGTCGACAACGGTCCCGAGGGACTGACGCAGAAGAGCAACAGTTGGCTGTACTCGGCTGACGGCCTCAACGCCTGCGCCCGCGCGTTGCGCCCGTCCGGCATCCTCGCGGTCTGGTCGGCCAGCGCCGACCGCGCCTTTTCCGACAAGCTCGCCAAGGCTGGCTTCAAGGCCGAAGAAGTGCAGGTGTTCGCCCACGGCAACCGCGGCACCCGGCATACCATCTGGATCGCCGAAAAACGCAAGCGCTGAGCCGGCCGGTTTACCAGGCCGTCACACCCAGCTGCGACGCCAGCCAGACGGCGCCAGCCAGGCACATTAGTGCACCACCGGCGGCCTGCCAGTAGAAGCGCTGCGTGAGCACTTCCTCACCGTGGCTGGACAGTACGAAAGGCAGCGCCTCCCCGGGCTGCCCCAGCTGGTGCAATGCCGGCGCGGCGCTGCTCTCGCGATGCCGGTCTTCCGCCTCGAGGCGCGCCGCCAGGCGTACGCGACTCCACTCCTGCTCGTCGAGCTGACCGTCGGCGTTACTGTCGAAACGCTGCAGCAGGCCGGCGAAATCCCCCTTCCACTGACGGATCACGTCGCGCTTGGCGGATTGCAGGTCGAGGCCCTGTCGCCCGCCGCCGCTCGTGCGGAAATCACCGAGTGCGTAAAGCGGTTCACCCTCGTGCAGACGTTCCTCGGTGTAGCGATAGCGCTTGCCGATGCTGAACAGGCCGACCCAGCCACTCGGAGCGACACCGCGCGGGTGGCGCAGATCGCCGGTCCAGACCTTGCGGAAGGCGGGATGGACCTCCGCGCCACGCGGGTCGATCAGGCATTCGCCGGTGGCATCGGCCAGACGCAGCCAGGCTTCACTGACGCCGCGTTCGACCACACTCCAGCTGCTGCGCTTGCCGTTGGAACGGTACTCCTCGATACGGTAGCGCCACCACAGGCAACGCTCGCCGGTCAGCGGCGCCATCGGTTGCGGCACCATCAGCTCGCGTAGCACACCAACCAGCTCGACATACCCCTGGGCTGCCGAGCGAATGCGAGAAGTCGGGGTATCGAGCAAATGACGCGCACGCGACCAGCGACCGATGCAGATCCACGCCCCGCCGACGCAAAGCGCGGCGGCGAGAATGAGTGTGAAAACCTGGCCCGGATGCATTTCAGCCGAACAGCGCCTTGAGATCGACGTCGGCCTTCTCCGCCTCGCTGAACTGCAGCAGGGCAGCCTCCTTGAAACCGAACGTCCGCGCCAGCAGTACATCGGGGAATTGCTCGATGCGCACGTTGTTCAGGTTGACCGCCTCGTTGTACAGCTCACGGCGATCGGCAATTCCGCTTTCCAGTCCGCTGATGCGCTGCTGCAGATGGCGGAAACTCTCGTTGGCCTTGAGCTCAGGGTAGTTCTCGGCCAGCGCGAACAGCCGCCCGAGGCCAGCACGCAGACCGGTTTCGGCTTGCCCCAGCGCACTCACATCGCCCTGCTCCCGCGCGCTGGACACGGCATTGCGCGCGCTGATCACCTGCTCCAGCGTATTGCGTTCATGCTGCATGTACTGCCGGCAGGTCTCCACCAGCTTGGGCAACTCTTCATGACGCTGACGCAGCAGCACGTCGATATTGGCCCAGGCCTTGCCGACGCCATGCTTCAGACGCACCAGCCCGTTGTAGAGAATCACCGCGTAAGCGGCGACGAGAAACAGCACAACCAGCACAACCACAGCGCTCAGGCTCATAGCATCTCCAGGGACAAAGGCCGTCAGAACGCCAGCATTCTACCGGCTGCACCGAAACGGAAGAGAGAGCCTGTGCACGCATTGGCTTTGCACAAAATGAAAATCTTTCGCATTATTGACGGCTTCCGAGCAGCCCTCGGCTTCGTTCACTCGCACGCAAAGGAACCCGCACATGCTACGCACCCCCATCTGGGCAACCGCCAGCCTCCTCGCTGTGGCCATCTCACTCGCCGGTTGCGGTGAGGACAAGACCCCCGCGAACCAGACTGCGGCCCCGCAAAGCACTACCGAAAGCGTGCCAGCCGAAAAGGCGCAGGCGCCCGATGAGAAAGCGGCCAAGGCAGTCGTCAGCCACTACGCCGATCTGGCGCTGGCGGTATTCAGCGATGCCCACGCCACCGGCGTGAAACTGCAGGAAGCNGTCGACGCCCTCCTCGCCAACCCCAGCGAAGANACCCTGCAGGCCGCGCGNCAGGCCTGGCTGGCGGCCCGCGTNCCCTACATGCAGACCGAGGTNTTCCGCTTCGGCAACGCCGTGGTGGATGACTGGGAAGGTCAGCTCAATGCCTGGCCGCTCGATGAGGGCCTGATCGATTACATCGAGGGCGACTACCAGCACGCCCTCGGCAACCCGGGCGCCACAGCCAATATCATCGCCAACAGCGAACTGCAGATTGGCGAAGACAAGGTCGACACCAGCGAAATCAACGCCGAGCTGCTGGCCAGCCTCAACGAACTGGCNGGCTCCGAAGCGAACGTCGCCACTGGCTACCACGCGATCGAGTTCCTGCTNTGGGGCCAGGACCTCAATGGCACAGGCCCAGGTGCCGGCGAGCGGCCCTACACCGACTACGTGGAAGGCGAAGGCTGCACCGGCGACAACTGCGACCGCCGCCGCACCTACCTGAAAGTCGCGACCGAACTGCTGGTCAGCGACCTGCAGGAAATGGTCGAGCAGTGGCAGCCGAATGCCGAGAACTACCGCGCCAGCCTCGAAGCCGATACCGCGGAAAACGGCCTGCGCAAGATGTTCTTCGGCATGGGCAGCCTGTCNCTCGGCGAACTGGCTGGCGAGCGCATGAAAGTCGCTCTGGAAGCCAACTCCACCGAAGACGAGCACGACTGCTTCAGCGACAACACCCACAACTCGCACTTCTTCAATGCTCGCGGTATTCGCAACGTCTATCTCGGCGAGTACAAGCGCGTCGACGGCACCACACTGACCGGCCCGAGCCTGGCCTCGCTGGTTCAGGGCGTCAGCCCGGAGGTGGACAGCACGCTGAAGACCGACCTGGAAACTACCGAAGCCAAGCTGCAGGTTCTGGTGGAAAGTGCTGAGAACGGAGAGGCCTTCGATCAGCTGATCGCTTCGGACAACACCGAAGGCCAGCAGAAAGTACGCGATGCCATCGGCGCACTGGTCAAGCAGACCGCCGCGATCGAGCAGGCCGCCGGTGCCCTCGGCATCAGCGACCTCAACCCTGACACCGCCGATCACGAGTTCTGATCGGCGCCGACACGGGCGCAGCTGTTGCGCCCGTGTCGGGCTTTTCGCTGTCCCCCTGCCTGGTTCCAGAGCGCGCGCCCCTCTCGCGCAAATGCAAATCCCTCTTATTCCATTACGATTAGCCTGCTAAGATTGCGCGGCTTAATTCACCGCCCCGCAGGTACTTCCGATGCGCCCGCTGTTTCGCCGCCTCTTCCCGCTGCTGGCTCTGGCCCTGGTCGCCTGCGATAACGTTGAAACACCGACTTTCTCCCAGCCCGAACCTGGTGAGGCGCTCTCCGGCGGCAGCACCACGGTGATGAAGTTCGACCAGAACGCCTACTCCATGCCTTCGGCCAATCTGGCACCGATGCGTCGACTCGACTTCAGCGTCGGCAACAGCTTCTTCCGAAATCCCTGGGTCATCGCCCCGGCATCCACCACCGCTCGCGATGGTCTTGGCCCGCTGCTGAATACCAACGCCTGCCAGAACTGCCATATCAAGGACGGCCGCGGCCATCCGCCGGCACCCGATGCGACCAGCGCCGTGTCGATGCTGGTACGGCTGTCCATTCCGGCCGGTCCTGAGCTTGTCGAAGTCGTCCGAGAACGTGGCATCGCACCGGAGCCAAGCTACGGCGGCCAGCTGCAGGACATGGCGATTCCCGGCGTCGCCCCGGAAGGCAAGGTACGGCTGCGCTATTCGACCGAGCAGGTGCGCTTCGCCGATGGCACCGAAGTCGAGCTGCGCAGGCCGGAAATCGAACTGAACGACCTGGCCTATGGTGACATGCATCCGGATACCCGGATGTCGCTGCGCATCGCGCCGCCGATGATCGGCCTGGGCCTGCTCGAAGCCATTCCCGAAGAAGCGCTGCTGGCCAATGCCGACCCCGATGACCGCAACGGCGACGGCATCTCCGGCCGCCCGAACCGGGTCTTCGACCAGACCAGCCGGCAGACCGTGATTGGCCGCTTCGGCTGGAAGGCCGGACAGCCGAGCCTCAACCAGCAGAACGCCGACGCCTTCTTCAACGATATGGGCCTATCCACCAGTCTGCTCAGTGGCAGCAGCTGCACCGACCGGCAGACAGAGTGTCGCGCGATGCCGGACGGTGGCGAGCCGGAAGTCAGCGACGACATCCTCGCCCAGGTGCTGTTCTACACCCGCAATCTCGGCGTACCTGCGCGACGGAACGTCGACGACCCACAGGTACTCGCCGGCAAGACGCTATTTCACCGCGCCGGCTGCCAGAGCTGCCACGTGCCACAGTTCACCACCGCTGCCGACGCCGCGGAACCGGAGTTGGCCAATCAGCTGATTCGCCCCTACACCGACCTGCTGNTGCATGACATGGGCGAAGGTCTTGCGGATNACCGCNCCGANTTCGAGGCCANNGGCCGGGAATGGCGCACGCCACCGCTGTGGGGCATTGGCCTGACCCAGGCAGTCAGCGGGCATACCCANTTCCTGCACGACGGCCGCGCTCGCAACCTGCTCGAAGCCATACTCTGGCACGGCGGCGAGGCCGAGAAGGCGCGCCAGATCGTGCTCGGCTACGACCAGAACGAACGTACCGCGCTGCTGAGCTTCCTCGAGTCGCTCTGAATGCCCATGCTATTCACCATGCTTTCCCGGCGCGAAAGCGCTGCAACCGGCCTTGCCGATGAGGACACCATGATCCGTTCGAACACCCTGCGCATCGCCAGCGGCGCTCTGCTCACCGCCTTGTTGCTGAGCGCCTGCACGCCCACCGACCCGCAGGCCGAGACCAGCAAAACCCTGGCTGATGGCGTATTGCTGCCAGCCTATAAACAGTGGTCGGAAGCCGACCGCCGCCTGGCGGCCAGCGCGATCGCCTTCTGTGCCGACAACCAGACCCTGGACGAAGCGCATGCAGCCTTCGTGCATGCGCAAACCGCCTGGGCCGGCCTGCAACCGCTGCTGATCGGCCCAATGGGCGAAGGCAATCTGGCCTGGCAGGTCCAGTTCTGGCCGGACAAGAAGAACCTCGTTGCACGCCAGGTCACGGCACTGCT
>JGI25321J39296_1001517_pt1 | contig 13244 bp, 11 predicted proteins | sample AutmiccommuBRH23_FD_39296 | JGI IMG/M metagenome (IMG submission 39296)
GGCCATGCTAAAATCGCGGGCTTCGAAATCTGAATATATATAAAAACCGGTTATGGAACAGTTTGCCAAGGAAACCCTCCCGGTCAGTCTCGAGGAGGAGATGCGCCGGTCCTACCTCGATTACGCAATGAGCGTGATCGTGGGGCGTGCCCTGCCGGATGTGCGCGACGGCCTGAAGCCCGTGCATCGCCGGGTGCTGTTCGCGATGAAGGAGCTCGGCAACGACTATAACAAGGCCTACAAGAAGTCGGCCCGCGTGGTCGGCGACGTCATCGGTAAGTATCACCCGCACGGCGACACCGCGGTGTACGACACCATGGTGCGGATGGCGCAGGACTTCTCGCTGCGCTACCCGCTGATCGACGGCCAGGGCAACTTCGGCTCGGTCGACGGCGACAACGCGGCGGCGATGCGTTACACCGAAGTGCGCATGGCGAAGATCGCCCACGAGCTGCTGGCCGACCTCGACAAGGAAACCGTCGACTTCGGCCCCAACTACGACGGCTCCGAGCATGAGCCGCTGGTGCTGCCGGCCAAGATCCCCAATCTGCTGATCAACGGCTCGTCCGGCATCGCGGTGGGCATGGCGACCAACATTCCGCCGCACAATCTGACCGACATCTGCACCGCGCTGTTCGCGCTGCTGGACGACCCCGAAATCGACATGGAGTCGCTGATCGCGATCGTCAAGGCGCCGGACTTTCCGACCGCCGGCATCATTTATGGCCTGTCGGGCGTACGCGACGGCTACCGCACCGGCCGCGGCCGCGTGGTGATGCGCGCTACCTGCCATGTCGAGGACCTCGACAAGAGCGGCGGCAAGCAGGCCATCATCATCGACGAGCTGCCGTACCAGGTGAACAAGGCCAATTTATTGATAAAAATCGGCGAGCTGGTGCGCGAAAAGCAGATCGAAGGCATTGCCGACCTGCGCGACGAATCCGACAAGTCGGGCATGCGCGTCTACATTGAACTGAAGCGCGGCGAACACGCCGAAGTGATCCTCAACAATCTGTACAAGCAGACGCAGATGCAGGACACCTTCGGCATGAACATGGTGGCGCTGATCGACGGGCAACCCAGATTGCTGAACCTGCGGGAAATGCTCGACGCCTTCCTGCGCCATCGCCGCGAAGTTGTCACCCGCCGCACCGTATTCGACCTCAAGAAGGCGCGCGAACGCGGCCATATCCTCGAAGGCCTGGCGGTGGCGCTGGCCAACGTCGACGAGATCGTCGAGCTGATCAAGAGTTCGGAAACCCCGGTCATCGCCAAAACGCGCCTGCTGGAGCGTGCGTGGAAGTCGGCGATGGTCGAGGAAATGCTGGCGCGCATCGACCCCGAGTTTTCGCGGCCCATCGGTATCGGCGCGGAATACGGTCTGCAAAAGGATGGCTATCACCTGTCTGAAATCCAGGCGCAGCGCATTCTGGAAATGCAGCTGCAGCGCCTGACCAACCTGGAATCCGACAAGATCATCAGCGAGTACAAGGAGATCATGGACAAGATCGCCGACCTGCTCGATATCCTGGCCAATCCGGCGCGCATCACCCAGATCATCCGCGAAGAACTGACATTGATTCGCGATCAGTTCGGCGACGAACGCCGCTCGGTGATCGTCGAGAATGCGCAGGACATGTCGATGGAGGACCTGATCAAGCCCGAAGAAATGGTCGTTACGCTGTCGCACGGCGGCTACATGAAGTCGCAGCCGATGGACGACTACCGCGCGCAGAAGCGCGGCGGACGCGGCAAGCAGGCGGCGGGCACCAAGGATGAAGACTTCATCGAGAAAATGTTTGTCGCCAATACCCACGACTTCATCCTCTGCTTCTCCAACCGCGGCCGCATGTACTGGCTTAAGGTATACAACGTCCCTGCCGGCGGTCGCGCCGCGCGCGGCAAGCCGATCGTCAATTTGCTGCCGCTCGAAGACGGCGAGAAGATCAATGCGCTGCTGCCGGTCAAGACCTTTGACGACGAGCATTACGTCTTCATGGCGACATCGAATGGCATCGTCAAGAAAACGCCGCTGTCCGATTTCTCGCGTCCGCGCACGGCCGGCATTATCGCGGTCGGGCTCGATGAGGGTGATTTCCTGATCGGCGCGTCGATCACCGATGGCCGCCACGACGTGATGCTGTTTTCTGACGGCGGTAAGGCGGTGCGCTTCGACGAAAACGATGTGCGTCCGATGGGTCGTGCCGCGCGCGGCGTGATCGGCATGAAACTGGCCAAGGACAAGAAGCTGATTTCCCTGCTGGTGGCGGAAGACGAAAACGATTTCGTGTTGACCGCAACCGAAAACGGCTTTGGCAAGCGCACGCCGATTACCGAGTACACGCGGCACGCCCGCGCCACGCAAGGCATGATCGCGATTCAGACTAGCGAGCGCAATGGCCGCGTGGTCGCCGCCACGCTGGTGAAGCCGGACGACGAAATCATGCTCATCACCACCGGTGGCGTGCTGATCCGCACCCGCGTCAATGAAATCCGCGCGATGAGCCGTTCGACCCAGGGCGTCACGCTGATCAACCTGGACAAGGGCGAGAAATTGATCAGCCTCGAAAAAGTGGCTGAAGCCGACAACGAAGTGGAAGCAGAGGAGGAAGCATGACTATCTATAATTTCAGTGCCGGCCCGGCCGTGCTGCCTGAAGACGTATTGAAACAGGTGCAGACCGAGTTGGTCGACTGGCACGGCAGCGGCATGTCGGTGATGGAAATGAGCCACCGCGGCAAGGAGTTCATGGGCATTGCTGCCGAAGCCGAAGCCGATCTGCGCGCGTTGATGGGCATCCCGGAAAACTACAAGGTGCTGTTCCTGCAGGGCGGCGCCTCGAGCCAGTTCGCGATGGTGCCGATGAACCTGCTGCGCGGCAAAGCCGGCGCCGATTATCTGAACACCGGCGAGTGGTCGAAAAAAGCGATCAAGGAAGCCAAGCGCTACGGCACAGTGAATGTCGTGGCGAGCAGCGAAGACAAGAACTTCAGCTACGCACCGACACAGGATCAATGGAAGCTCGATCCCAACGCGGCCTATGTGCATTACACCCCCAACGAAACCATTGGCGGGGTGGAGATTTTCTGGACGCCGGACACCGGCAGCGTGCCGCTGGTGGTCGACATGTCGTCGACCATCCTGTCGCGTCCGATTGACGTGTCGAAGTTCGGCGTGATCTACGCCGGCGCACAAAAGAATATCGGCCCGGCGGGCCTCACCATCGTCATCGTGCGCGAGGACCTGATAGGTCAGACGGTTGCAGGTACACCGTCCATGTTCGACTACAAAATTCATGCCGACAACGACTCGATGTACAACACGCCGCCGACGTTCGGCATGTACACGGCCGGACTCGTGTTCAAGTGGCTGAAGGCGCGCGGCGGCCTCGCCGCGATGGAAAAAACCAACCGCGAAAAAGCCGGCCTGCTGTATGACGCGCTCGACGCGACCGATTTCTACAATTCGCCGGTGGCCCGCGATAACCGTTCGCTGATGAACGTGCCGTTTACGCTGAAGGATGCCGCGCTCGATGAAGCGTTCCTCAAGCTTGCGAAGGAGCGCAGCCTGCTGCAGCTGAAAGGCCANCGCTCGGTCGGCGGCATGCGGGCCTCGATCTATAACGCCATGCCGATCGAGGGCGTGCGCGCCCTGGTCGAGATGATGCNTGAATTCGAGCAGACCCATGGCTGAGGCGCGCAAGGTACTCACGCTCAANGCCATTTCCGCCCGTGGACTGGCACGCTTGCCGCAGCAGTATGTNGTGGGTGGCGACGTCACCGATCCTGATGCGATTCTGGTGCGTTCGGCCAATATGCACGAGATGGAGATTCCGGCNTCNGTCCGNGCGGTTGGTCGGGCCGGTGCCGGCACCAACAACATCCCGGTAAAGAAACTGTCCGATCGTGGCGTCCCGGTATTCAATGCACCGGGGGCCAATGCCAATGCGGTCAAGGAACTGGTGGTCGCCGGCATGCTGATGGGCGCACGCAATCTGGTACCTGCCCTCAAGTTTGTCGAGGGTCTGTCGGGCTCGGACGAAGCCATGCACAAGGCAACCGAAGCCGGCAAGAAGCAGTTTGCCGGTATGGAGTTGCCCGGACGGACGCTGGGTGTGGTCGGCCTCGGTTCGATTGGCTCCTATATTGCCGAAGCCGCAATCAGTCTCGGCATGAACGTCGTCGGCTTCGACCCCGCCATCACGGTGGATGCGGCATGGCGATTGCCCTCGCAGGTGAAGCGCGCCGAGAGCGTGGAGGATGTGCTGCGCCAGGCTGATTTTGTCACCCTGCATGTGCCATTGCTGGATTCCACGCGCAATCTTGTCAATACTCAGCGGATCGGGCTCATGCGACCGGGCGCGGTGTTGCTGAATTTTGCGCGCGAGGGCGTGGTCGATAATGCTGCGGTGATCGAAGCGCTCGACGCGAACAAGCTGAAAGCCTACATTTGCGACTTTCCCGCCAATGCGTTGATGGGCCACAGCAACGTGGTAGCGCTGCCGCATCTGGGTGCGAGCACCGGCGAAGCGGAAGAAAACTGCGCCGTCATGGTGGCGGAACAAGTCACGGATTATCTGCAAAACGGCAACGTCAAGAACGCGGTCAATTTCCCCAATGTCAGCATGCCGCGCGAATCCGAATTCCGTATCGGGATTGCGAATGCCAATGTGCCCAATATGGTGAGCCAGATTTCGTCCGTGCTCGCTGCCGGGGGGATCAATATTCACAATATGGTCAACAAATCCCGGGGCGATATGGCGTACACCCTGGTTGACGTCGACAGCGCCGTTAACGATTCGGTGGTGCAGCAGCTTTCGACCATTGGCGGCGTGCTCGCCGTGCGTTATCTACCTGCTGTCTGACCATGATGGACGAGGATCTGAAGGCGCTGCGCGCCCGCATCGACGGTATTGACGATGCCTTGTTGCAACTGATTTCGGAGCGTGCGGGTATTGCCCAGCAGGTGGGNCGAGCCAAGAATGGCGAGAAGATCTATCGTCCGGAGCGCGAGGCGCAGATAGTACGGCGGTTGCGTGAAAGCAATCCCGGCCCCTTGTCGGGTGAAGGGGTCGAACGTCTGATACGTGAAATCATCTCGGCCTGCCGTGCGCTGGAGCAAACCACGCGTATTGCCTATCTCGGGCCTGCCGGCACGTTCAGCCAGCTGGCTGTTCACAAGCACTTTGGACATGCAGCCGAAGCCGTGGCCGAAGCCGATATCGACGCGTGTTTTCATGCAGTGGAAACCGGGCGTGCCGATTTTGCCGTGGTGCCCGTGGAAAACACGACCGAAGGGTCGGTGGGGCGCACGCTGGATCTGATTGTTTCGAGCCCTTTGAAGATCTGCAGCGAGGTGATGCTGCCGATACATCAGACGCTGATGCGCAAAACCGCGAGTCTGGATGGCATCACCCAGGTATACGGTCACGTTCAATCGCTCGCGCAATGCCAGCATTGGCTCAACCGCCATTTGCCTCACGCCGGACGCAGCAGCGTGGTTAGCAACAGTGAGGGCGCCCGGCGGGCAGCCGTCGAGCCGGATGCGGCCACGCTGGGTTGTGAGTCGGCGGCCGAATTGTATGGCCTGGTGGTGGTCGAAAAGCGCGTAGAAGACGAGATCAGCAATACCACGCGGTTCCTGGTGCTGGGGCCGGCCGATGCCCCCCCGTCGGGGCAGGATAAGACTTCATTGGTGATGGGGGCGCACAACCAGCCTGGCGCGGTGGTCCGGCTGTTGCAACCGTTTGCCGAGGCCGGCATTTCCATGAGCAAGCTCGAGTCGCGACCAGCACGTTCCAGCAATTGGGAATACCTGTTTTTTGTGGTCTGCAATGCGCATCGCCAGGATCCGAAAATGGTCGCCGCGCTGGCCGAGGTCGAAGCGCGCGCGGCTTTTCTTAAAGTACTCGGCTCCTATCCTGCTGCGTCGGCATGACGGGGTGCGACACGACTTGCTGCTTTGATCAGGTGCCGGCCCATGTGCGGGCGATTGCGCCATACCTGCCTGGCAAACCGATTTCCGAACTCGCGCGGGAATTGGGACTGGATGAACGCGATATCCTCAAGCTGGCATCGAACGAAAATCCGCTCGGCCCCAGCCCCCGCGCCCTGGCGGCGGCCCAGGCGGCCTTGTTCGATATGGCGCGCTACCCCGATGGTGCAGGCTTTACCCTGAAAGCCAGGCTGTCGGCGCGGCTGGGCGTGGCCCCAGGCCAGATCGTATTGGGCAACGGCTCGAACGATGTGCTGGATATGGCGGCGCGTGCCTTCCTCACCGCCGGCACGACATCGGTGTATGCGCAACATGCCTTTGCGGTGTATGCGATCGCCACACAAACTGCCGGTGCACGGGGCATTGCAGCGCCCGCGCGGGATTACGGCCACGATCTTTCCGCGATGCGGGCGTCAATCCGCGACGATACCCGCGTAGTGTGGATCGCCAATCCCAACAATCCAACGGGCACTTTCCTGCCGTGGCCCGAGATTGAGGCTTTTCTCCACAGCATCCCAGCGCAGGTGCTGGTGGTGCTCGACGAAGCCTACGGCGAATACCTGCCCCCGGCCGAGCGGTGCGATACCGCGGCCTGGCTCGCCCGCTTCCCCAATCTTCTGATCAGCCGCACCTTTTCCAAAGCCTACGGTCTGGCCGGATTGCGCGTCGGCTATGGGCTCGCCAGCCCGGGCGTAATTGATGTGCTGAATCGCGTACGTCAGCCCTTCAATGTCAATGCGCCTGCACTCGCGGCGGCCGAGGCCGCACTCGACGATAATGAGTTCCTCGAGAGAAGTTATGCCATGAATACGGCAGGCATGGCGCAATTGATGGCAGGGATGAGCGAGATGGGCGTGGAAACCGTTTCGTCGAAAGGCAATTTTTTGCTGGCCAATGTGGGGCAGGCCGCGCGAGTCAATACCGAACTGCTCAAGCGCGGCGTGATTGTGCGTCCGGTCGCCAATTATGGGCTCCCTGCGTTCCTGCGCATTTCGGTGGGCCTGGCGGGGCAGAATGCCCGTTTACTCGATGCGCTGAAAGCCTGCCTGTGATTATCGAAAAACTCGCCATCATCGGCACCGGCCTTATCGGCGGATCGTTCGCCCTCGCCTTGAAACAGGCCGGTGCNGTGGCCGAGGTGCTNGGCGTGGGCCGCGGCAGCGCAAAACTTACGCTCGCGCGTGAACTGGGGTTAATCGANCGCGCCGTGGATTGGNCCGAAGCCGGGCACGCCGACTGNATTCTGCTCGCGCTTCCGGTCGGCGAGACGGGCTCCGTGTTGAACCAGCTCGCGCCGCATCTCAAGCCGGGTGCCGTCGTCACCGATGCAGGCAGTACCAAGGCCAACGTGGTGGAAGCCGCGCGCTTGGCGCTGGGCCCGCGTTTTGGCGATTTCGTACCCGGCCACCCGATCGCGGGTTCAGAGCAAAGCGGGCCTGCGGCTGCCCGCGCCGATTTGTATCGGGGTAAAAAAGTGGTGTTGACGCCGGCCTTCGATACCCGGAGCGAGGCGCTGGACTTGGTGCGCACGCTTTGGGCAGCCGCGGGCGCGCAGACCGAAGTCCTGGATGCGGCATTGCATGACCGCATTTTTGCCGCTGTCAGCCATTTGCCGCATTTGGCGGCATTTGCGTTGGTGGATGAGCTGGCGCAGCGTGCCGATGGCGAACTCTTTTTTCGCTTTGCCGCCAGTGGCTTCCGGGATTTCACGCGAATCGCAGGCAGCAACCCGGAAATGTGGCGCGACATCGCCATTGCCAACCGTGAAGCATTGATCGCTGAAATCGATGCCTATATGAATGCCTTGCAATCGATGCGTCAAGCCGTAGCGGGAGAAGATACCGCGGCGTTGCTGGATATATTTTTGCGTGCCCGCAGCGCGCGCGAACACTGGATGAAAACACAGGACGTTTGATGGAATATCTTGATTTGCCTGCAAGCACAGCCGCCCGCGGCACCGTGCGCCTGCCCGGCTCCAAAAGCATCTCCAATCGGGTGCTGCTGCTGGCGGCCCTGGCGAAAGGCACCACAATCGTGCGCGCACTACTGGATTCGGATGACACACGCGTGATGCTGGATGCCCTGCGAACACTGGGCGTAGGCGTGGTGCGGGTCGGCGATTCCGACGATTACGAAATTACCGGCGTGAACGGCTCGTTTCCGGTCAAGCAGGCCGAACTGTTTCTCGGCAATGCCGGGACGGCGTTTCGTTCACTCACCGCCGCGTGCGCGCTCTCCGGCGGCGACTATGTGTTGACAGGCGTTGCGCGGATGCATGAGCGTCCGATTGGCGATCTGGTTGATGCCCTGCGCCTGCTGGGTGCGCGTATCGACTATCTCGGCGAGGCGGGATTCCCGCCGCTGCAGATTCACGCGGGGACGCTGACCGGCGATACCACCCAGGTGCGCGGTGACGTCTCGAGCCAGTTTCTGACCGGCCTGATGATGGCGCTGCCGTTGCGACAACGCAGTACAACCATAGAAGTCGTGGGGGAGCTGATTTCCCGGCCCTACATCCGGATTACGCTGGCGATGCTGCGTCGTTTTGGCGTCTATATCGCTCAGGATGGCTGGCAGCGTTTTGGCGTGCTGGCGGACGCCCGTTACACAAGCCCTGGCGAGATATGGGTCGAAGGCGATGCATCCTCGGCGTCGTATTTCCTGGCGGCAGGGGCCATCGGCGGCGGGAGTGTGCGGGTGGAAGGCGTCGGTCGCGACAGCGTGCAGGGCGACGTGCGCTTCGCCGACGCGCTCACGCTGATGGGCGCACGCATCGACATGGGTCCAAACTGGATCGAGGCACGGAGCCCCGTCAAAGGCCGGCTGAAGGCGATCGACCTCGATTGCAACCATATCCCGGATGCCGCGATGACGTTGGCCGTGGCGGCCCTGTTCGCCGACGGCGTGACCACGCTGCGCAATATCGCCAGCTGGCGCGTCAAGGAGACCGACCGCATTGCGGCAATGGCGACCGAACTTCGCAAAGTGGGTGCGACGGTGGAGGAGGGCGCGGATTTCATTCGCATCACGCCGCCGGCAACGCTGATACCCAACGCCGTCATCGACACCTATGATGACCACAGGATGGCCATGTGCCTGTCCCTGGTCACTTTGGGCGATGTGCCGATACGCATCAATGATCCAGGCTGCGTGACAAAAACCTTCCCCGGCTATTTCAAGGTTTTTTCCGGAGTGACCCAATGAACGTGCCGGTAATCGCGATCGACGGCCCGTCGGCATCGGGAAAAGGGACCGTGGCGGAGCGGGTTGCGGCGATTCTGGGGTTCCATTTTCTCGACAGCGGCGCGCTGTACCGGCTGACCGCACTGTGGGCGATCAGGCAGGGCGTGGGGTTGGACGACGAAGCGCGCGTGGCCCGACTGGCGTCCGAATTGCCCGCGGCCTTTCATGACAGCGCAGTGTGGCTGGCAGGCGACGATGTGACCGAAGCGATCCGCGCTGAAACCGTGGGCGAGAGGGCGTCGAAAGTGGCGGCATTGCCGGCGGTGCGGACGGCATTGCTTGACCGTCAGCGCGCCTACCGGCAACTCCCGGGATTGGTGGCAGATGGCCGCGATATGGGTACGGTGGTGTTCGCCGACGCGGTTGCCAAGGTTTTTCTGACAGCCAGTGCCGAGGCCCGAGCCGAACGACGGTATAAGCAGTTGATCGGCAAGGGGAACTCTGCTAGCCTACCGGCCCTTGTTGCGGATATGCAGGCCCGCGATGCGCGCGATACCGCGCGCGCGGTGGCACCGCTGAAACCCGCAGCCGATGCGCTGCTGCTCGATACGACCCAAATGAGTATCGAGACCGCGGTGCAATCGGTGCTGGCGCATTATGCTTTACTGAAGTCTTGAGCTTTGCTAAAGGGTGTGCCGGGTCTTTTCGAAAGGCCGCAGCAACAAGTTTTCCCGTGTCAACCCGCGCCCTGCAGGCTGACGATGTGCAACTAACCCCGTCCTCATCGACGGACTGAAGGTTTTAAATGTCTACTGCAACCGCTACTTCTGCCCCTGAATCCATGGAAAGTTTTGCTGCGCTGTTTGAGGAATCCCTCGAACACCAGGAAATGCGTCAGGGTGAAGTCATCACCGCTGAAATCGTCGGCATTGACGGCAACTTTGTAACAGTGAATGCAGGCCTCAAATCCGAGAGCCTGATTCCGATTGAAGAATTCAAGAACGATCTGGGCGAAATCGAAGCCGCGATCGGTGATTTTGTGTCGGTCGCCATCGAGTCGATCGAAGACGGCTTCGGCGCCACCAAGCTGTCGCGCGAGCGTGCCAAGAAACTGGCCGCGTGGCTGGACCTGGAAGCGGCGATGAACGAAGGCCGCATCGTCACCGGCATGGTGCAGGGCAAGGTCAAGGGCGGTCTGACGGTGCTGGTGGGCGGCCTGCGCGCCTTCCTGCCGGGTTCGCTGGTCGACATGCGTCCGGTCAAGGACACCACGCCCTTCGAATACAAGGAAATGGAATTCAAGGTCATCAAGCTCGACCGCAAGCGCAACAACGTCGTGGTGTCGCGCCGTGCCGTGCTGGAAGAGACCATGGGTGCCGATCGCGAAGCGATGATGGAGAACCTGAAAGAAGGCTCCATCGTCAAGGGCGTGGTCAAGAACATCACCGACTATGGCGCGTTCGTGGACCTGGGCGGTATCGACGGCCTGCTGCACATCACCGACATGGCCTGGCGCCGCGTCAAGCACCCGTCCGAAGTGGTGCAGGTGGGTCAGGAACTCGAAGCCAAGATCCTGCGCTACGACACCGAGAAGAACCGCGTTTCGCTCGGCATCAAGCAGCTGGGCGACGATCCGTGGGTTGGCATTGCACGCCGCTACCCGCAGGGCACCCGCATGTTCGGCAAGGTCGCGAACCTGACCGACTACGGCGCATTTGTCGAAATCGAAGAGGGCATCGAAGGCCTGGTGCACGTCTCCGAAATGGACTGGACCAACAAGAACGTCAGCCCCTCCAAGATTGTTCAGCTGGGTGACGAAGTCGAAGTCATGGTTCTGGACATCGACGAAGACAAGCGCCGCATCTCGCTGGGCATGAAGCAGTGCAAGTCCAATCCGTGGGAAGATTTCTCGATGAACCACAAGAAGGGCGACAAGGTTGAAGGCGCGATCAAGTCGATCACCGACTTCGGCGTGTTCATCGGCCTGCCGGGCGGCATCGACGGTCTGGTCCACCTGTCCGACCTGTCGTGGAGCCTGCCGGGCGAAGAAGCCGTGCGCAATTTCCGCAAGGGTCAGGATGTGGAAGCGGTGGTCCTGGGCATCGACCTCGAGCGCGAGCGCATTTCGCTCGGCATCAAGCAGCTCGAAGGCGATCCGCTGACCAGCTATGCAACGGGCCACGAGAAGGGCAGCATCGTCAAGGGCACAATCAAGACCGTTGAAGCCAAGGGCGCCACCGTGCAACTCGACAGCGACATGGAAGGTTACCTGCGCGCATCCGAAGTCTCGCGCGACCGTGTCGAAGACATGCGCACTCACTACAAGGACGGCGACGAGATCGAAGCCATGATCATCAACGTTGACCGCAAGAACCGCGTCATCAACCTGTCGATCAAGGCCAAGGACATGACTGACCAGGATTCGGCAATGAAGAAACTCGCCGCCGATTCCGCCGCGGCAGCCAGCGGTTCGACCAACCTCGGTGCGTTGCTCAAGGCCAAACTCGACAACAAGAACGCCGAGTAATCATGACCAAGTCGGAGCTGATTGCCCAACTGGCGGGGCGACATTCGCAATTCTCCGTTGCGGATATCGAAATGGCAGTTAAAACGATACTCGATGCGCTGGCAAAGAATTTGTCGCGTGGCGAGCGTATCGAGATCGCGGCTTTGGCAGCTTCAGCCTGAGCTACCGTCCCGCCCGCCTGGGGCGCAATCCCAAGTCGGGTGAGCGTGTTCAGGTGCCTGCCAAATATGTTCCGCACTTTAAAGCGGGCAAGGAATTGCGCGACCGGGTGGATTTTCCGCTCTGATTTGGAAGTGAAGAGGTAAAAACGGCGCACTGTGCGCCGTTTTCTTTTCTCGTCGCACTTTTTCAACCCGGCCTGCAAAGGTAGAATGGGCTTCCAACATACGCGAATAGTCATGAAAACGCTCACACGCTATCTGGGGTTGTTGTTCAAAGTGCTGGTATTTCTGCTGGTGCTGGGTTTCGCCCTTAAAAACAGCCATGCCACCCTTTTTTATTCCTATCTGGACTATGTATGGCAGGCGCCGCTGATTGTGCTGCTGGGGCTGGCATTTGCGCTGGGCGCGTTGACCGCCGTGCTGGCGCTCACGCCGGCGCTGTTTCGCCTGCGCCGTGAAAATGCCCGGTATGCCGCCACCATCATGCCGGACACGATCACGCGAACCGATTTTACTGCGGTGCAATAAGGTCTGTGACACGCGTTGACCCCTTATGATTTCCTGGACCCCCCTATGAATTCCGGCGTGTTCGCTTTCGGCCCAATTTGCCCGCACGCCGGCACACCCGTGTGTGTCGCGTCAGGCCTCCGATCGGACGCAGAGCGCGGCGGTTTTTAGACTTATGGAATTCGAATTCTGGTGGTTGCTGGCTTTTCCGCTGTTTTTCGCATTGGGCTGGCTGGCTGCCCGGGTGGATATCCGCCAGGTTGACGAGCAGCCGGACAAGGCGATTGAAGCCTTTCTCGAAGTGGTCAAGCTCGAGCCCGAGACCATTGACCTGCACTTTGCCCTGGGCGGCCTGTTTCGCCGCCGCGGAGAAATCGATCGCGCCATTCGCATGCACGAGCATTTGCTCGAGCGCGAGGGGCTGGCGGAAGACCAGCGGCTGCGTGCGATGAGCGAGCTGGGACAGGATTACCTGAAAGCCGGGCTGCTAGACCGGGCGGAAAACGTCTTTTCCAAGCTTCTCGACACGCCGCAACATGGCCAGGCGCGCACCTATCTGCTCGAAATCTACGTCCAGGAGAAAGACTGGCAGAAAGCCATCGATGCCGCACGCTTGCTGGAAAAAGATACCAGCAAGCCGCTCAATGCCGACATCGCCCATTTTTATTGCGAGCTGGCTTTGCTGGAAACCGCCCGCGGCAACCCCGATGCAGCGGTGTTGCACTTGCAGCAGGCGCTGTCGGCCAACCGCCAGTCGGTTCGCGCCACGCTGATGTCAGGAGATCTTGAGGCGGCCACCGGGCAACACGAGGCGGCGATAGGCAACTGGCGTCTGGTTGAGACCCAGAGCGCGACCCACATGGCATTGGTGG
>JGI25321J39296_1001560_pt1 | contig 12922 bp, 8 predicted proteins | sample AutmiccommuBRH23_FD_39296 | JGI IMG/M metagenome (IMG submission 39296)
TGAAAAACCCCAAGGCCTGCGGCAAATGTCTGGAGGCCTGTCAGGCCGGGGCCATTGACCATAAAATGCAGGGGGAAGAAGTTACGCTGGAGGTAGGGGCAGTAATCCTCTGCTCCGGCTTCGAATTATTCGATGCCGAAATACGTGGCGAATACGGTTACGGTGTATATGATAATGTCATTACCAGCCTGCAGTTCGAGCGTATGCTCAGCGCCTCCGGGCCATTCCGGGGACATGTACAACGGCCCTCCGACGGCAAAGAGCCCAAAAAAATCGCTTTTATTCAGTGCGTTGGATCCCGGGACATATGCAACGACCAGGGATACTGCTCCTCTGTCTGCTGCATGTACGCCACCAAGGAAGCCATTATTGCCAGGGAGCACGTGCCCGGTCTGGATACGACCATTTTCTGCATAGACGTACGAGCTTACGGTAAAGATTTTGAAAAATACTACAACAGAGCCAAAAACGATTATGACGTCCGTTATATCAAAAGCATGATTTCCTCCGTCAAGGAACTTCAGCAAAGCAATGACCTGCGCCTGCGTTACCGAACACCGGACGGCAGTATAGTGGACGAAGATTTTGACATGGTGGTGCTGTCCGTGGGTCTGAAACCCACCAAGGACGCTCTCGAATTGTCCGAAATAATGAGGATTGAGCTGAATCATTATAATTTCTGCCAACTAAAGGAACTTACAGGGGTGGAAACTTCCCGGGAAGGCATATACGTGGCAGGAGCTTTCAGCGGCCCCAAGGATATACCCGAAACAGTCATGCAGGCCAGCGCCGCCGCAGGGGATTGCGCCACTTATCTGGCTGACGCCCGCAACACCCTGGTAACAGAAAAGAAATTCCCCGAGGAAATAGATATAGCTGATCAGGATACCCGAATCGGTGTATTTGTCTGCCACTGCGGCATCAACATCGGCAGCGTGGTGGATGTGCCCTCGGTGGTGGAGTATGCCAAAACGCTGCCCAATGTGGTACATGCCCAAGAGGGGCTTTATGTGTGCTCCCAGGACAGCCAGGCGGCCATGAGACAGCTGATAGACGAATTGAAACTCAATCGCATTGTGGTTGCCTCCTGCAGCCCGCGCACCCATAAACCACTCTTCCAGGAAACCATGCGGGAAGCCGGGCTGAATAAGCAGCTTTTTGAAATGGCTAATATCCGGGATCAGTGTTCCTGGGTGCACCAGACCGAACCGGAAAAAGCCACCCTGAAATCCAAAGATCTGGTTAAAATGGCCGTGGCCAAGGCTGCTACCCAAAAGCCCATCAAGCCGATTATTGTTCAGGTAACCCCGGCAGCGCTGGTCATAGGCGCCGGAATTGCGGGTATAAATACCGCCCTTTGCCTGGCAGATCAGGGCTTTCAGGTTCACCTGGTGGAAAAAACCGACCGTCTGGGCGGCATAGCCAACAGAATCAGGGAAGGGTATAATGGCGAGGACATACCGGCTTATTTAAACAAACTGATTGACAGAATCAACAGCAACCCCCGCATATCCTTGTTTACAAACTGCCAGGTATCCGGGGTTTCGGGATATGTCGGCAATTTCAACACCAAGCTGACCAACGGCCAAACTATAAGTCACGGAGCCACCATTATAACCACTGGCGGTGAGGAAACCAAACCCACCGAATACCTTTACGGCAAGGACAGCAGGGTTTTAACGCAACTGGAACTGGATGAAGCCATAAAGAACAATTCCCAGACCCTGCGGGAAGCCAAAAACATTGTCATGATCCAGTGCGTGGGCTCCAGAGAGGCGCACCGTCCCTATTGCAGCAGAATTTGCTGCACCAAAACCATGCGGCTGGCGCTGAAACTTAAAGAAATCAACCCCGATACAAATATTGTGGTATTATACCGGGATATCAGAACCTATGGCTTCAACGAGGATTATTACCGGGAGGCCAGAGCCAAAGGCGTATTTTTTATACGCTACGAAGTGGACAATAAGCCGCTGGTGGAGCAGGTAGACAAGGACGGCAAGCAGGTTATCCAGGTATCCGTAACGGATCATATACTGGGAGACACCATAAAAATTGATGCAGACCTGATGGTGCTGGCTGCGGCTTCGGTACCCCCTGAAACTAACCAGGCCCTGTCACAAATATTTAAGGTACCCCTGAACCCGGACGCCTTTTTCCTGGAGGCACACATGAAACTGAGACCGGTGGACTTTGCCTCAGACGGTATATTCATGGCCGGTCTGGCCCACGGTCCCAAATCCGTTGAGGAATCGATAGCCCAGAGCAAAGCTGCGGCAGGCAGGGCCGCCACCGTACTGGGCCGCAAAACACTGGAATCAAAAGGCATCACCGCCAGGGTGGATCCGGATAAATGCGCAGCCTGCCTTACCTGTGTCCGCCTTTGCCCCTATAATGCACCCCGCATTAAGGAACATAAAGCCGAGATAGAGGCGGTAATTTGCCAGGGCTGCGGCTCCTGTGCCGGGGAATGCCCCAACAAGGCCATAGTTCTGGAAGGATACAGTGATAAACAATACCTTACCATGGTAAACAGTCTATTTGAACAATAAATAAGTATATCAAGCACCCCGGTGGAAACCGGGGTGCTTGATATACTTCTCCAGATCCCCCATAATCCTATTGCCAATTCAACAATTCAACAACCGGCACCATCACCCCCTATTGAAGAAGCCCGGCATTTGCCGGGCTTCTTCAATAAACGTTTTAGTCTTCAAATTTGGGGCGGGGGTAAAGTCCGCAGCGCTGGACGATTTCAGGAATGATTTCCTCCCAGGCGATGGCCATTACGTGCACCCCGTGCACACCTTTAATATTATCCTTAATGTAATTAATCTGCTCTATGCAGAGATCCACGCCCTCTTTCTTGGGATCTTCGGCAGATTTCAGGCGCTGTACAATTTCTTCCGGAACAATCATCCCCGAAACGTTGCTCTGCATGTATTTGGCTCCACGCCAGCTCTTCAGGGGTGTTACTCCAGCCAGTATATGGGTGCGCTCATGCAGTCCACGCTCCCGCACCATCTCCATGAAGCGCTCAAACCGCTCCATGTCAAATATGCACTGGGTCTGGATAAACTGAGCTCCCGCCTCCACCTTCTTCTCCAGACGATCCACCCGGAATTCGAAGGGATCGGCGAAGGGATTGGCCACCGCACCAATGAAGAACTGCGGCTCATGCTCTTTAATTTCCTCGCCGGAGAAAAACTTTTTCTCGTCCCTCATCCTTTTAACAAGGTAGATGAGTTGCATGGAGTCCACGTCATAGACGTTCTTGGAGGTAGGATGGTTGCCAAATTTCTGGTGGTCACCGGAAAGACACAGCAGGTTGCGCATGCCCAGACTGTATGCACCCAACATGTCCGCCTGCATGGCTATGCGGTTCCTGTCCCGGCAGGTCATCTGCACGATCGGCTCAATTCCGCAATCCATGACGTGAACACCGGTGGCTATACTGGATATGCGCACGATGGCCGTCTGGCAGTCAGTGATATTGGTAGCATCCACATAGTCTTTCATCATATGGGCATGGTGCCGGACACCTTCGGCAGATGCATGCTTGGGCGGACCTATTTCAGCCGTAACGGCAAAATTACCGGTTTCCAGAACCTGTTGAAGTTTGCTCAAGTATTTCACCCTATGATCACATCCTCCCTAGTGGCCCGGCGCGGCCCGCCGTCACGAGACGTGGACCAGTCCTTGGGCGGCTGGATTTCCATCAGTTTATTCAGTTTGCCCAGAGTCTTCATGCGTTCGTAAATAAGTGCCCAGGCACAGTCCGTATCCTTGCTGATCTCGCATTTACCGTACTGGGAACCTCCACAGGGCCCGTTCAGTATGCTCTTGGAACAGCGGATAATGGGGCAAATTCCTCCGGTTTTGTGCAGCACGCAGTCGCCGCAAAGGCCGCATTTTTCTTCCCATATACCATGCACTGTGGAACCGCCGATAAAGTTGGTATTCAATGCCGGAACCACCCATTTATCACTGTAACGCTCAGCCACGTACTGTACTCCCACACCGCAGGCCAGCGAAATAATGGCGTCCACATCCTTGACCATTTCATCCATTTCCGCAATGTATTCGGGATCGCACTGCCTGGTGGCCGTAAATGTCACGGTGGTCAGCGGGTTCTCTTCCAGACGGCGCTTTATGCGCAGCGCGGAAGACATAACCTCTGTTTCCTTTTCACCACCGGAAAGACACACAGTAACACAGCCGGCGCAACCAACCAGCAGCACTTTTTTACAATCACTGACCATATCAGCAATTTCCTGAAGGGGTTTTTGCTGGGCTACAATCATTTATGCGTCACCTTCCTTCTTTTTGGCCCCGCTTTTATTCAGCGGGCTGGGCCCCAGGGATTTGATGCGTTCGGTCATTTCATTAGCTATCTGGGCAAACCGTCCGCCCTGAGCGGAGGATAAATTAAACATTTCCAGGCGGTCTCCTCCGACACCTATCTCGTCCAGTAATTTCTTAACCGCATTTACTCTCTTTCTGGCGCGGATATTACCTTTCAAAAAGTGACAGTCGCCTTCCATGCATCCGGCCACATACACTCCATCGGCCCCTTCTTCAAAAGCCTGCAGGAGTACCCTGTGATCGGTGTTACCCGTACAAGTCATCTCAACTATTCTGATATTTGGAGCGTACTGCAATCTCATCGAACCTGCCAGGTCCGCAGCAGAATATGCTCAGTAGTGGCAGCAGAAGGCAACGATTTTTGGTTCAAAATCGCCCATTTTATTGCACCTCCTTGTAAAGAGCCTTTACCATATTAATGTATGCCTTGTCGTTATAGCTTTGTAGTGTAATGGCTTTGTTCGGACATTCACCGGCACATGTGCCGCAGCCCTGACAGATCACGGCTTCGATCTGGGCCGCGTAATTAACCACCTTCGGTGCGTTATAGGGACACAGGCGTACGCAGGTAAGACAGGCGGCGCATTTTTCCGGCTCCACCACGGCCACCACGCCGTGCGACTCCAGCTTATCCTTGGCCAGTATGGTACAGGCCCGGCTTACCGCAGCCCTGGCCTGGGCAATATTTTCTTCAATAGTCTTGGGTCCATGAGCGAGACCGGCCATGAAAATACCCTCGGAGGCAAAGTCCACCGGACGCAGTTTCATATGTGCTTCCAGGAAGAAGCCGTCCTCATTCACCGGGATCTTAAATAGTTCGTTCATTTTTTTATTGTCCGTCGCGGGCAGTATGGCAGCAGCCAGTCCCACCACATCGGCTTCAACAATTACAGGAACTCCCAGCACATGATCGGTTACGGTAACCTTCACTTTGTCACCGACCGCCTCCACCAGAGGTTTGTTGTCCAGGCTGTATCGTATGAAGATAACTCCCTTGCGCCTGGCTTCTGTGTACATTTCTTCATAAAAGCCATAGGCCCTGATATCCCTGTACAGCACGAACACGTTGGCACCCGGATGCTCATCCTTAATTTTAATGGCCAATTTAATGGACTTGGTGCAGCATACCCGGCTGCAGTACATGCGTTCTGGCTCCCGGGAGCCCACACACTGGATTAAAACCACGTTCTTGGCCGAGGTAACTTTTGCATCACCTGCAGCCATTGCTTCTTCCAGTTCCAGTTGGGTCATCACCCGACCGTTTTGTCCGTACAGGTACTCGGTGGGCTTATATTCCTCACCGCCGATGGCGACAATTACCACGCCGTGTTTAATCTGCTTACCATTACTTAGTCTGGTGTTAAAGTTCCCCACAAAGCCCGATGCTTCCTGCAACTCGGTGCCGGTAAATACTTCTATTTTCGGGTTGTTATTTACTTTGTCGATCAGTCCGCAAAGATAAGCCTGGATGTCTTCACCGGAAAGACCCTGTTTAATTCTGTTAGCCACCCCGCCAAGCTGGTTGGTTTTTTCCACCAGATACACGTTGTAGCCCTGATCGGCAAGGGAAACTGCACTATTCATACCGGATAGTCCGCCCCCGATAACCAGCGCGGATTTTGTTATATCCACCGGCTGTTGATGGATGGGTTTCAGCAAGGCAGACTTGGCCACAATCATTTTCACCAGATCCTTGGCTTTTTCCGTAGCTTTCTCGGGCTCGTGCATATGCACCCAGGAACACTGGTCCCGGATATTGGCCATGTCGAACAGATAGCGGTTCAGGCCAGCCTCCATCAAGGTTTCCTGGAACAGCGGCTTGTGCGTACGCGGGCTGCAAGAGGCAACCACCACGTGATTAAGGTTGTGTTCTTCGATCATCTGGCGCATAGTGGCCTGGCTATCCTGGGAGCATACATAGAGGTAGTCGCCGGCGTAAACAACATTGGGCAACTTTTTAGCCATTTCCACCACTTCGGGTACTTTGACCACCCCGCCGATGTTAATGCCGCAATGGCACACAAACACACCAATACGAGGATCTTCACCAGTTACATCCCTTTCAGGCGGGTATACCTTTTCTTTGATCAATGTACCCCGGGATTCCGACAGCAAACTTCCCGATGCACCGGCAGCAGCGCTGGCCTGCAAGACGGTTTCGGGAATGTCCTTGGGTCCGGCGAAGGAACCAGCAATATATATACCTGGTTTGTTGGTTTCCACTCCTGTTAGGGCGGCTGTTTCGGCAAAGCCGAATTTATTCAATTCCACGCCCAGTTTGTTGCCCAGTTCTATAACCTGCTTGGAAGGCTGCATGCCCACGGAAAGCACAACCATATCGAATTCCTCGGTATGGATATTGCCTTCTTCGTCAGAATAACGGATCACCAGGTTTTTATTTTCGTCCATGGTTTCAGAGACTGCATAAATCCTGGAGCGTACAAAATTTACACCGCTTTCGTTTTTGGCCCGCTCGTAATATTTCTCAAAGCCCTTGCCGTGGGTCCGCATATCCATAAAGAATATGGTGGTATCCAGCGGGTCATGGCTATGCTCTTTGGCTATGACGGCTTCCTTAATGGCGTACATGCAGCACACTGAGGAGCAGTAGCCGTGCTCTTGCCTGACGTTGCGGGAGCCCACGCACTGAATCCAGGCAATTCTCTTCGGTTCCTTATGGTCAAAGGGGCGCACCAGATGTCCCTGGAATGGTCCGGACGCGCTTAAAACCCTCTCAAACTCAAGGCTTGTCAGCACGTTGGGGAACCTGCCATAACCATAATAGGGAAGTTCGGAGGCGTCGTATTTTTCAAAGCCGGGACAAAGGACCACTGCGCCTACATTTATCTCTATTTCCTTTTCCTGGTCATCGTGCTTAACGGCATCCGCCAGGCATGCTTTTTCGCACTCCAGGCACTCGGAGCAAACGCCGCAATTCAGGCAGCGCCCGGCTTCCTTTTGGGCCTGCTCAAGGGTATAGCCGTTGGATACTTCCACAAAGGAAGTGCTCCTGGCGGATATATCCGCATGGGAGGCATGTTCCGGTTCCTGGAATGGTATTTCTTCATCCTCAAAGCGGAAGGGAGCAATCTCCTCCTCCGGCACGCCGAATTGCCTGCCCTCTTTGAGATCTTTACCTTCAATATATAAATCTATAGATTCTGCGGCAACTTTACCTGCGCACACAGCCTCAATAACTGTTTTGGGTCCGGTTACAGCATCGCCGCCGGCGAATACTCCGGGCATTCCAGTGACCAGGGTATCCTTATCGGCCACGATGGTGTTGCCCCTGCCTTTGGAGATACCAGTATCATCTATTGCTGAAACGTCCGGCTGCTGGCCCACAGCCAGTATAACGGTATCCACATCGATGAAAAAATCGCTGCCGGTCACCGGTACCGGGCTTCTTCTGCCACTGGCGTCGGGTTCGCCCAGCTCATTTTGCAGGCACTCCATTTTACTCAGTTTTCCACCATCGCCGTGGAATGTCTTGGGGCTGGTGAGCATGGTGAATACCACGCCCTCTTCCTTGGCCTCCTCGATCTCTTCCGGCAGCGCGGTTATTTCCGCCTCGGTCCGGCGGTATACGATGTGTACCGCCTCCGCGCCCAGCCGCAAAGCTGTTCTGGCGCAGTCCATGGCCGTGTTGCCGCCGCCTATGACGGCAACTTTCTTGCCAATTTCAACCTTTTCGCCCAGAGCTACCTGCCTGAGGAAAGGCACTCCATGAATGACCCCGGCCAGATCTTCACCGGGAACTCCCAGTTGGGTTCCCTTGTGGGCGCCTATGGCCAGGAACACGGCGGAATAGCCGCCATCCATCAAGCCCTGTACGGTTATGTCCTTGCCCAGACGGGTGTTGTATTTAATCTCCACACCCATTTTTTCCAGTAGATTAATTTCCAGCTCCACCAATTTTTTGGGCAGTCTGTATTCCGGTATGCCTACCCTCATCATGCCGCCGCCCACCGGCAGGGCTTCAAAAACAGTAACCCCGTACCCTTTTTTGATCAGTTGGTAGGCTGCTGAAAGTCCGGCCGGTCCGGCTCCTATAACAGCCACCTTTTTCCCTTTGGGTTCCGCTTTTTCTGGCAGCGGTAGTTCGTCCAAGTTATTATAAGCGTAATCCGCGGCCACCCTTTTAAGCTGCATAATGTTTAGCGGCTCATCAACGTTGCCGCGGTAGCACTTGGACTGACAGGGGTGGGTGCACACCCTGCCGCAGGCCGCCGGGAAAGGATTGTCCCGGTATACCATCTGCCAGGCCCTGGTGTATTCGCCTTTCTTGATTAACTGAATATAGCCCTGGGCATTGACACCTGCGGGGCAGGCGGCCCGGCAGGGCGGTGTGCCGACTTTGTCCAGCATGAAAGCATTGGGGAAAGCCTGGGGATAGTGTTTATAGGCCGCCTTACGGGTTCCCAGACCCTGGTTGAACTCGCTCTTTACCTCAACCGGGCAGGCATTTGAACACTCACCGCAACCCTTACATTTATCCACGTCCACGAAACGGGGACGCTGTTTTATTTTAACCTTAAAATTACCGGGCTCTCCCTGTAAATCCATCACATCAGCCAGTGTATAGGTCTCTATGTTCAGATGCCGCCCGCATTCTACCAGCTTGGGTGACAGGATGCACATAGAACAGTCGTTGGTAGGAAATGTTTTGTCCAGCATGGGCATGGTCCCGCCGATGGCCGGGGAATTCTCCACCAGATATACATAATATCCGGACTCAGCCAAATCCAGCGAGGCCTGGATGCCGGCGATGCCTGCGCCAACCACCATTACTGCCCCTACTTTCTCGGTACTCATAGGCATCACATCCGTCCTCTCTCCGAGATCTTTCTCTCACCCCAGATAAAATAGTGTGAAAAAGCGACTCTTCCCTTTGCCGGGCAAAGCCTCTTTTTCACCACTTGACTTGTCATTTTATGCGCGGATGCTATTCCTTAACTTTAGCTGCTGATTATTCTTTCTCCGGCAGAATTAGCGCCCTCTCCATCAGTGCGCACATGTGCAAATTCTTGGATTTACCCTTGGTGTCCGGGTACCATTTGTTCATGTCATTGAACTGGTCCATGCAGTTATGGCAGGGAACTATAACGATACTCGCCCCGGTATCCATAACCTGATCCACTTTACGCTTGCCCTTGAGTTTACGCTTTTCGTTGAACTCCGGCATGGCCATAGCACCGCCGCCGCCGCCACAGCAGTAATTCATCCTGCCGTTAGGGTTCATGTCAACAAAATTCTTTATAAAGCTCCTGGCCAGTTCCCTGGGTGCCTCCCATACGCCCTCTTTACGGGCTGTGTTGCATGGATCATGATATGTTACCACTTCGGTAATGGCATCGGGATCTAGCTTGAGTTGGCCTTCTTTAACCAGATCGTTGAGCAGTTCTAATATATGGCGAATGGGGAACATGGGACCGTCCCAGAATGTCCTCTGACCCCATTTCATAGAACGGAAGGCGTGACCGCACTCGGTAACGATAAATTCCTTGCAGCCCAGGCGAACAAATTCTTCCCAGACTGGTTTTGATATATCCACAAAATCATCGTTCTGACCGGTAAACAAAGCGATGTTGGTGGCATCCCATCTCCTTGTGCTGATGGTGTAATCAATCCCTGCAGCATAAAAAATCTTCAAAGTAGTCTGCAGTTCATTGGCATAGATTTTAATATCCCGGGCGTTGAAGCCATAAAAGTACTGGGCTCCTTCCTTATCCAAAGGAATGGTGAAATCAGGGTCGCCCAGTTCTTCACGCATCTCGTCCTGGATCCACTCCAGAGTCTCTTCATAGTCTTCCTGACCCACGTTCATCTGGTTGCCGGACTCTTTATGCTCCTCGGCAATGGTCTGGAGATAGCCCGGAATGTTGTCTTTGGTCCGGGAAGCCCCGCGGATGGTACGAACCACGACGGCCACGTTAATCTGCATGGGGCATTCTACGGTGCAGCGCTCACACATGGTGCAATACCAGACATAAGGATCCTTCCAGATTTCGTCTTTCAGACCAAGAATCACTTTGCGCAGGAACTTGCGGGGATCCTGATCCTCGTGGACATCCGAGTAAGGACATCCGGCGGTACACATACCGCAGGCCAGGCACTGCGAAAAATCATAATTTTTCATTAGTGCGCCCAGTTCATCTCTAAAACTGGGGTTGATGCTCGAAGCAGTAATTGCTTCCATTAAAATCGTCCTCCCCTCAGTCGGAGTGCTATCTGTTGAAGCCTTTGTAAAAATGGATATTTATACGCCAGCCGGAGGGAGCCCTGCCACCATTTTCGGGCGGCAGCAATCCTATCCGGCTATGTCCCTTATTAATATTCGTTGGGTAACTGGTTTAATTCCGCCCTAGTGAAAACCGGACCATCCTTGCAAACGTATTTGCTACCCACGTTACAGCGGCCACACATGCCGATCCCGCACTTCATGCGGTTTTCCAGGGACATGATTACTTGCTCCGGTTTGAAGCCGCACTCTTCCAGCACAGGCATAGTAAACTTAATCATCACCGGCGGTCCGCAGATAATAGCCACGGCGTTGTCGGAACTGGGCGACACTTCCTTGGTTACGTTGGGAATAAAGCCTACCCTGCCGCTCCAGCCTTCCACCGGACGGTCGATGGTGCACACCAGGTCGATATCCGAACGCTTATCCCACTCGGCCAGCTCTTCCTTATACAGCAGCAGGCCGGGGTTCCTGGCACCATAGATCACAGTCAGGTTACCGTAATCTCCCCGGTGTTCGGGCTTCAGCATATAGGTGGCCAGAGAGCGCAGGGTGGTAAAGGCAAAACCCCCGCCGATGATTACAACATTTTTACCCTTCATTTGCTCCAATGGATAATAGTTGCCCAACGGGCCGCGCATACCTACGATAGTCCCCTCTTCCATCATGTGCAGGGCGGTGGATACCACGCCCACTTTAGCCACGGAAAACTTCAAGTGTCCCGGCTCGGTGGGTGAGGAGGCAATACCGAAGGGCGCCTCACCTTTACCGAAAACACATATCTCGGCAAACTGCCCGGGCATATAAGGGAAGCTCTTTTCATCCTCTTCGCTTAAATACTCGAAGGTAAAAGTGTGGATAAGCTTATCCTCGGTCTCGGTAAAGTTTTTCACCAGTTTCATTGGGAGCGGTAGATACGGATTTCTTTGCATTATTTATCCCTCGCTTCCGACCCCAGGATATCCGCCAGCACTTCCCGGATGTCCAGATTCACGGGGCAGTTCTTGATACATCTGCCGCAGCCCACACAAGCCGTGGCATTGAAATTATCAACGAAATATTTAAACTTGTGCATAACCCGCTGGCGCATGCGCTCCTTGCCGCCGGTGCGAGGATTGTGTCCCGAGCCGTGCAGGGTAAACAACGGGTACATGCAGGAGTCCCAGTTTCTGATACGGCAGCCGTTGCAGTCCACGGCGTCGTCCACTATGTCAAAACAGTGGCAGGTGGGACAGGAATAGGTACAGGAGCCGCAGCCCAGACACTTCTCATGAACACGGTCCCATATCTCATCGTAGAAATTGCCATCCAGCTTGGCCTTCAGCCCCTCAGTAGTAACTTGGCATGCTACTTCGGCGGCCTCCTTAACCTTAGCGGCGGCAGCATTATCGGCATCGCCGGCGGCGGCTAGTCCCAGCTTGGCGGCCAGTTCCCTGCCTTTATCGCTGACAGCCTCTACCACGTAATTATCACCGGTATCCACAAGCAGCAGATCCATTCCAGTAGAATCAAATGGACCTGTGTTCATGGAAGTACAAAAACAGGTGGCGGCAGGATCGTTGCAACCCATGCCCACCAGGATGGTATTGGCACGCCTGGTCAGGTAATAGGGGTCTTCGTATTTATCGTTCTTGAAGACATTGTCAAGCAGTAGAAGGCTTTTGGCGTCGCAAGGACGAACACCGAAAATTACCTTTTGGGCACTGTCGACACATTCATCCACCCGGGCTCCTTCAGGGGTCACGCTGTAGCTGAAAAGCTTTTCGGACTGAGGGAAAAGGATTCCCTTGGGTGGGATTTTGGAATTTTTATTGCTGAAATCAGCTTCACTGCCGGATTTGATTTGCTTGAACAGTGAATACGCGCCTTCTTTGACGGGGGCGTATACCTGATATTCGGCAATCAGTTTATCCAGCAGGCCGGATATTGCGCTTTTGCTAATGATCATCCTTTTCACCTCACTCCTTCACCAGGAAAGGTTGGGGATCGTCGGCGGTGAATTCGTTCAACGCTGGCTTGTCTTCCATGTTGACACCGGCTTCATAGCCAAACAATTCCTTGACTTCCTTAACCATTTTACGGGTTATGCCCCTGAGGTTGATGCCCATGGGGCAGGCCCGGTCGCAGGCGCCGCAGTCCACGCAGCGGCCGGCCAGGTGTAACACCCTGACCGACTGGAACAGCATATTGTCCGCAGTATCAGGAGCCTTTTCAATCCAAACGGGTGTGGAGCAGTCTACGAAACATTCAGGGCAATAGCACATTGGGCAGGCGTTACGGCAGGCGTAGCACCTGATGCATTTTTACAAATCCTCG
>JGI25321J39296_1001590_pt1 | contig 12737 bp, 13 predicted proteins | sample AutmiccommuBRH23_FD_39296 | JGI IMG/M metagenome (IMG submission 39296)
GGCGGTGCCGTAGACGCTCCCGGAAAGAATGGCGACTTTCATGTGCGCTCCGAGGCAATCAAAGCTGCGCATTATGCCGCAATCGCCAAGTCTGGTCGGCACACCCTGCTCAGGCGAAGCCGTCTATCCAGAAAATGTGCAGCCTGCGGAACCACTGTCGAACCCATTTGTCATAGGGCCGATTGCCCCACCGCGACCATACCGGTTGCAGGCGTGTAGCGGCCCCGCCGCGCGACGCCAAACGTGGAGGGCACTGTCCCTCCGAGGGTATCCGCATGGCGGAAGAGACGATTCTCAGCAAAGACGAACTGACCTTCATCCGCAAGTTGATGCAGCGCAACGGCAGCACCAGCGCTGAGCGCACGACAGGCTTTCGGATCGACGGCGGCGCGCAATCCAACGAATTGCTGCTGCAGCTGGCCGCTCGCGCCAACCTGTCGCTGCAGGCGGAATTCGAGGATTTCCGCATGTCCTTCCCGCTGCAGCTCAGGGAAGACGAACTACACAGCCTCGACCTGCAGCTGGCACCTCCGGTGATCTACGAGCGCGGGCCAACCACGCGTGCCTGGCGCCTGCACCTGGACCAGCCGCTGCCTCTGCTGGAAAACGATGGTGGTGAAAGTTCGCTCAGCGTGCACGAGCTGTCTCCGCACGGCCTGCTGGTGGACGCCGGCGGGCACCGCAAGCCGCCCAAGCACTTCCACCTGCGCCTGGCGCTGCCCGACGACGGCCCGCTGGAAATCGATGCCCATCGCGTTCGCGAGCTGACCGGCGGGCGGGCCGCCTACGAAGTCGAATTCACCCAGGAAAAGGACGCCGAGCGGATCCGCTCCTTCCTCTATCGCCAGCATCAGCGCCTGCACCCAGATTTGCAGCCAGAGCTGCCGGCCGATCTGGTGTAAGCTGCCACGCCTGTAGCGACCGCCTCAATGTGTGGGCGGTCCGCCCATTACAGGCAGTGGATTTTCATGCATCAGGCCCCGATTCTCATCACCGGAGCCAGCCAGCGGATCGGGCTGCATTGTGCCGAGCGACTGCTGGAAGACGGCTTCCCGGTCATCCTTACCTACCGCCGCGAACGCGACAGCATCGACCGGCTTCGCGCCCTTGGCGCACAGGCGCTGCAGGCGGACTTCAGCGATGAAACCGGCATCACCACCTTTATCAGCGCTCTCAAGCAGCAGACCGACTGCCTGCGGGCCATCGTGCACAACGCCTCCGAATGGCGCNCGGATACCCCCGGGCAGGANGCCGAGGCGTTCCGCCAGCTGTTCCAGGTGCATATGCTCGCGCCNTACCTGATCAACCTGCACTGCGCCGAACTGCTGCGCCACGGCGGGCCGGCGGACATCGTGCACATCGGCGACGACGTGACCCGCAAGGGCAGCAAGAAGCACATCGCCTATGCTGCGAGCAAAGCGGGCCTGGACAACCTGACACTATCTTTCGCCGCCAGCCTGGCGCCGGCGATCAAGGTCAATGGCATCGCCCCGGCGCTGATCCAGTTCAACCCGGACGACGACGCCGAATATCGCCGCAAGGCGCTGGCCAAATCCGCGCTGGGCATCGAACCCGGTGCCGAGGTGATCTACCAGAGCCTGCGCTACCTGTTCGACAACCCTTATGTCACCGGCACCACACTGACCGTGAACGGCGGCCGCCACCTGATCTGAAGACTGCAAGGAGTCCCCATGCCCCGACTGGAACCCGCGATGGCCCGCATCCGCGTCAAGGACCTGCGGCTGCGCACCTACATCGGCATCAAGGAAGAGGAAATCCTCAATCGCCAGGACGTGCTGATCAACCTGACGATGCTCTACCCCGCTGCGGAAGCGGTGCGCGAAAACGACATCGAACAGGCGCTGAACTACCGCACCATCACCAAGGCGATCATCCAGCACGTCGAAGACAACCGCTTCGCCCTGCTCGAGCGGCTGACCCAGGAAATTCTCGACCTGGTCATGCGCTACCCGCAGGTGCGCTACGCCGAAGTGGAAGTCGACAAACCCCACGCGCTGCGCTTCGCCGAGTCCGTATCGATCACCCTGGCTGCGCATCGGGATTGACCCTGCGCAAGGCTGGCCGGCTCACTGACGCAAGGTTATGATCCGGCCGACCTCAGCCAACGCCGAGACCCAAGAGATGAACGATCAAGAACGCACCGAACTGGAAGCCGCCGCCTTCCGCCGCCTGGTCCAGCACCTGCGTACCCGTCCCGATGCACAGAACATCGATCTGATGAACCTGGCCGGTTTCTGCCGCAACTGCCTGTCGAAATGGTACAAGGCCGCCGCGGACGATCTGGACGTCGAACTCAGCATCGACCAGGCCCGCGAAGAGGTGTACGGAATGCCGTACAGCGAGTGGAAAAAACGCTATCAGAAGGAAGCGTCTGCCGAGCAGCAGGCCGCTTTCGACAAGGCCCAGAAAGAATGAACGACCTGAAGGACTTCCGCGCCAGCCTGCGCAATCGCAACCACGCATTCAGCGAAACGCTTGCCTTCATCGAGGGCGCTTACGACTACCAGCCGAGCCGCTTCGTCAACGGCACACTGGAGAACGCTGCCGGCGAGAACGAAGGTTCCTGCAAGACGCTGGGCCTCGCATTGCTTGAAGACTTCACGACGGAAGAAGCGCTGCTTGCGTTCGGCGAGCACTATCAGGCGGTCCTGGCCAACCCGAACGGCAGCGACCACCGCAACATTCGCGCGCTCATGGAAACCGGCCTGCCGGGCGTGCGTTTCGACACGCAACCGCTCAAGCGCAAGTAACGCGCATCCATTCGACGGATTTGAGCCGGCCATGCCGGCTCAATGGGAATAAAAAGGGTCATCCCAAGCACTTGGGGAAGGCTGAAGGAACGGATGACCCGAAAACCGTTGAGCGCCACCTTAGCTATCCGCCGAGACCGTGGATAATTCAGGTTCTGCATACAACCCATAGTCATCGTCTATCCCGCTGCGCTACGCCCCTCTCGACGAAACCCTGCCCTTTTTCAGGAGACGCCAATGCCCGTATCCGCCCTCTCCGGCCCGCAATACCTGCGCGAAGGCCTGCGCCTGGTGCTCAGCCCAGGGCTGCGTCTGTTCGTGATCCTGCCGCTGACGGTGAACGTGCTGCTGTTCTTCGGCCTGATCTGGTTCGCGGCCGGCCAGTTCAGCGGCTGGGTCGACACCTTCATGCCCAACCTGCCGACCTGGCTCGCCTTTCTCGAATACATCCTCTGGCCGCTGTTCGTCGTGCTGGTGGTACTGATGGTGTTCTTCAGCTTCACCATGCTGGCCAACATCATCGCCGCACCGTTCAACGGCTTTCTGGCGGAAAAGGTCGAGGTGGTGGTGCGCGGCGAAGACGCAGCGCCGCCTTTCAGCTGGGCCGAGCTGCTGGCCATGCTGCCCCGCACGATTGGCCGCGAGCTGCGCAAGCTGGGCTATTTCGCACCGCGCGCGCTGGCGTTGCTGGTGCTTTCATTCATCCCCGTGCTGAACCTTGTTGCCGCGCCTTTATGGCTGCTGTTCGGCGTGTGGATGATGGCAGTGCAATACATCGACTACCCGGCGGACAACAACAAGCTGAGCTGGGCGGACATGATGGGCTGGTTGCGCCAGCGACGCTGGCAGAGCCTGAGCTTTGGTGCGGTGACTTATGCGGCGTTGCTGGTGCCGGTCCTGAACCTGCTGATCATGCCGGCGGCCGTCGCGGGAGCGACGCTGTTCTGGGTAAGGGAAGGCGGGCCGAATCGGCAGCTGGACCGACCAGCGTAGACGTCAGGCGTCGCACTCGGCGGTCACGGTTCTAGCGCCGCAAGGTGTGAGAGTTCGAGTCTCTCCGTCCGCATCTGTAACCTGCTGCCCGCTTAGCGCGAAGGCCTGGCGTGCTGCCGGGTAAGGGGAAATCGGCAGCCAGATCACCCTGGCTGCCGCCCTCACTCACGCCAGCGTCTTCAACGCCTCACGACTGAACGGCAGAATCTCTTCCATCCGCCCTTCACGCACCTTGACCGCCCAATCCGGATCGCAGATCAGCGCACGCCCCACCGCCACCAGATCGAACTCCTGCTTGTTCAGACGCTCCAGCAATCCCTCGATGTTGGCCGGCTGCGCCACCTTGTCGGTCTTGACCATGAACTGCAGGAATTCGCCATCCAGGCCGACACTGCCGACGGTGATGGTCGGCTTGCCGGTCAGTTGGCGGGTCCAACCGGCCAGGTTGAGATCGGAGCCTTCGAACTCCGGTTCCCAGAAACGGCGCGTCGAGCAATGGAAGATGTCCACGCCGGCCGCCGACAACGGTGCCAGGAACTCGCCAAGCTCTTCGGGCGACTGCACCAGGCGCGCCGTGTAGTCCTGCTGCTTCCACTGCGAGAAGCGGAAGATGATCGGGAAATCAGGGCCGACCGCTGCACGTACGGCCTGCACCAGCTCGATGGCGAAGCGCGAGCGGTTGGCCAGGCTGCCGCCGTACTCATCGGTGCGCTGATTGCTGCCTTCCCAGAAGAACTGGTCAATGAGGTAGCCGTGGGCACCGTGGATTTCCACGCCGTCCATGCCGATCGCCTGAGCATCGCGGGCAGCCTGAGCGAATGCTTCGATCACATCCTGGATGTCCTGCTTGGTCATGCCATGAACGACGACCTGACCGTCCTTCTGCTTCTCCATCGGACCGTAACCGACGACCTCCGGCTCCGGCTCGGTGCCCTTGCGGCGCACGTTACCGACGTGCCAGAGCTGCGGGACGATCTTGCCACCAGCGGTGTGCACCGCATCGACCACAGCCTTCCAGCCAGCCAGCGCATCTTCACCGTAGAAACGCGGCACATGGGGATAACCGTTCGCCGCGGCGTGGCCGACCGTGGTGCCCTCGGTAATGATCAGCCCGACCCCGGAGGCGGCACGACGGCGGTAGTACTCGACCACATCGGCAGTGGGTACGCCGTTAGGCGAGAACGAACGGGTCATCGGCGCCATGACCACACGGGTCGGCAAACGGAGAGCACCCAACTCAAAGGGCTGAAACAAGGCTTGTACGCTGGCGGTCATCGATCGACTCCTGTGGCATTGGTCAAGGCAGCCGGGCGCTCATGCCCCGGCGAAGTTATTGCAGCCGGCGCCAACAGGCGTTCGAGCTGCTGGAAAAACANCTGCAAAGGCGCAACGCTGCCGCTCACTTTCATGCGCAGCAGCGCACCTTCCCAGGCGTTGCTTATGAATTCCGCCTGCACTGCACAATCGCAATCGGCCGCGATCTCTCCAGCGACACGCGCCTGTTCGAGGCAGGCCGTAAGCAACTCGACCGATTGCGTCAGTATCGCGCTGAGCCGTTTGGCGATGGCCGGGCACAGCTCGGCCATCTCGAAGCTNANGCTGCCGATGAAGCAGTGATATTCGGGCTTTTCCTGGCGGGCGAAGTGCGCAACGAGATCGGCGTAGTAGTCGAGGATGCGCTGCCGGGGCGAGACTGCTGAGTTGCTCAGCGCCGCCTGATAGCGCTCCAGCCGGGGCGCATAGATATAGTCCAGCGCCTGCAGGGCGAAGTCTTCCTTGCTGGCGAAGTAGTGATAGAACGACCCCTTGGGAATACCGGCCGCCTGGACGATTTCCTGGACACCGGTGCCGTGATAGCCGCGGCGGGTCATCACCCGGGCACCCTTGGACAGGATCAGGTCGCGCTTGTCGTTGCGTGCTGGATTGGTCATGCAGCGAGAATATGACCGGTCGTCTCGCCGGCACAGCATCATCCATGACACTTATTCAGCGGCAACCACGGCAAGCATGGCCGGTATATTCAGTACTCAAGAAAGAGAACGCGACCGCGCGTACGGTCGCAGANCTGCAGATCAGGCCAGGGCNGTTTCGATCGCCTGGATCAGGGCGGGGTCGTCGGGCGTGGTGCGCGGTGAGAAACGGGCCAGCACACGGCCGTCCTTGCCCACCAGGAACTTCTCGAAGTTCCAGGTGATGTCCCCCGGAAAATCGGCACCTTCGCCAGCCAGCAAACGATACAGCGGATGGCGCTGCGGACCGTTCACCTCGAGCTTGCCGCTCAGAGGAAAGCTCACACCATAGTTGAGTGTGCAGAACGAGCGGATTTCCTCATCGCTGCCCGGCTCCTGCGCAGCGAACTGATTGCATGGCACGCCCAGCACGCTGAAGCCGCGGGCAGCGTATTGCTGCTGCAGCCGCTCCAGGCCGGCGTACTGCGGGGTCAGCCCGCACTGCGAAGCGACGTTGACCACCAGCGTGATCTGATCGCCGAACTGCGCCAACGGCAGCTCCTCGCTGCCCAGGCCTGGCAACACCAATTGGTGGAATGCGCTCATCTCATCTCTCCTAACGAAAAAACGCCCCGGCAACGACCGGAGCGCTCTTCTTTTCGATCCGCACGACAGCCGTTCCTGCCGCCGTGCCTGCGGACGCCTATGCGGCGACCCGGATCAGTGGTGGTGGCCACCTTCGCCGTGGACGTGGCCGTGGGCAACTTCTTCTTCGCTGGCGTCACGCACGCTGACGACCTTGACGTCGAAGTTCAGGCGCTGGCCGGCCAGCGGGTGGTTGCCGTCGACGATCACGTCGTCGCCTTCCACGTCACGAATGGTGACGATCTGCATNCCGCCGTCCGGNCCGGAAGCGTGGAACTGCATGCCCACTTCCAGCTCGTCGACGCCTTCGAACATGGCGCGATTGAGGGTAGCGACCAGCTCCGCGCTGTACTCGCCGTAAGCGTCCTGCGGCTCGATNGCGACCTGGATCTGGTCACCGCCCTGCTTGCCCTCGAGGGCCTTTTCCAGNCCCGGGATGATGTTGCCTGCGCCGTGCAGGTAGACCAGCGGCGCGCCGCCGGCCGAGCTGTCGATCACCTCACCGGCGTCGTTGGTGAGTGTGTAGTCGATGGAGACAGCCTTGTTAGCGGCAATCAGCATGGGGCAGAACCTTTGCTTTAGAGAATGGATGTCGAAGTTTAACCATCCACCGCGCCGATTGCGAACCGACCTTGGATGAACGGGCCAATGCCGTTCGTCGCCCTCGCCCCGCATGTAGTGCCATTGAACATGGGACTACAACCTTTGGATGGCATCGCTTTCATGGCCGATGTGCAAGAATCGGCGGAAAGTATCTTTGGCACCCATATCAATAACATTAGAGAACCAAGGAGCACCGATGTCGGCTCGTAACATCCTGGTGATTAACTGTGGCAGCTCGTCGATCAAGTTCGCCCTGGTCAACGAAGCGCAAGCGACCTTCCCGCTACAAGGCCTGGCCGAATGCATCGGCAGCCCGGAAGCCGTCATCCACTTCGAGAGCGCAGCCGGCAAGGAAAGCGTCAAGGTGCCGAATGCCGATCATCAGGCTGCTCTGGCCCAGATCCTGCCGCGCGTGGAAGACGCCGCTGGCGGACATCTGGATGGCATCGGCCACCGCGTAGTGCACGGCGGCGAAAAGTTCTTCGCCTCCTCGCTGCTCACCGATGAAACCCTGGCCGGCATCGAAGCCAACATTCAGCTGGCGCCGCTGCACAACCCGGCCAACTTGAGCGGCATCCACGCCGCCATCAATCTGTTCCCCGAGCTGCCGCAGGTTGGCGTGTTCGACACCGCTTTCCACCAGACCATGCCCGAGCATGCTTACCGCTATGCCGTGCCGGATGTGCTGTACAAGGATCATGGTGTACGCCGCTACGGCTTCCATGGCACCAGCCACCGCTACGTCAGCAAGCGCGCCGCCGAACTGGCCGGCGTACCGGTCGAGAACAGCAGCTGGCTGGTCGCTCACCTGGGCAACGGCTGCTCCACCTGCGCGGTAGTCAACGGTGAAAGCCGCGACACCAGCATGGGCCTGACGCCGCTCGAAGGCCTGGTGATGGGCACCCGCAGCGGTGACGTCGATCCGAGCCTGCACAACTTCCTGAGCAAGACGCTGGGCTGGGACCTGGCCAAGATCGACAACATGCTCAACAAGGAAAGCGGCCTGAAGGGNCTNTCCGGCCTGTCCAACGACATGCGCACCCTGGCCGATGCCCGCAACGCCGGNCATCCNGGCGCNGTNCTGGCCTTCGANGTNTTCTGCTANCGCCTGGCCAANTCGCTGGCCGCCATGTCCTGCGCCCTGCCGCAGCTGGACGGCCTGGTNTTCACCGGTGGTATCGGCGAGAACTCCTCGGCAGTGCGCGAGCGGACACTGGAACACCTCAAGCTGTTCGGCTTCAAGCTCGACGCCGAAGCCAACGCCCGCTGCACCCGCGGCGTTGCCGGCGAAATCCAGGCTGAAGGCAGCCCGCGCGTCATGGTCGTCCCGACCAACGAGGAGCGCCAGATTGCCCTCGATACGCTGGCCCTGCTGGACGCCTGAGCGCAGTAGGCATGTAGCGATTCCGAGACCCGACAGCCCCTGGCGGTCGGGTCTTTGCACATCAGCGCCGCGGCAATCCGGCAGTTTCCGTCCCGTGGCAACTGCCCTAGCCTTGCCGGCGCCCAGCACCGTTACCCCGAGCACCCTGCCCTCAAGGAGATGCCATGCACACAATCTTTCTAGCCCCTACCGGTTTCGGCGGCGGCCTCAATTCCATCAGCCTCGGCCTGATTCGCGCCCTGGAAAACGCCGGACTGAAGGTCGGTTTCTTCAAGCCGATCGCCCAGCCCTTTCCGGTCGATCAGGGCCGTGAGCGCTCCTGCATCCTGGTCGAGCGCACCCTTAACCTGACCTCGCCCGAGCCGCTGCCGCTGGAGCAGGTAGAGCGTCAGCTCGCCGATGGCGAGATCGACCTGCTGCTCGAAGATGTCATCAGCCGCTACCAGGAAGTCGCTGCCGGCAAGGACGTGGTCATCGTCGAAGGCATGGTGCCCACCCGCGAGTCCAACTACACCCAGCGCATCAACACCCAGCTGGCCAAGAGCCTGGACGCCGAGGTTATCTGATCGGCGCCCAGGGCAGCGACAGCCTCAAGCGCCTGGCCGAACGCATCGAGATCCAGGCGCAGCTGTACGGCGGCGCGAAGGACCCCAAGGTGCTTGGTGTCATCCTCAACAAGGTCAAGACCGAAGAAGGCCTGCCGGCTTTCGTCGACAGCCTCAAGCAGCACCTGCCGCTGCTGGGCAGCGCCGACTTCCAGCTGCTCGGCGCGATCCCCTTCTCCGAAGAGCTCAACGCACTGCGCACCCGAGACATCGCCGAGCTGCTCGGCGCTCAGGTACTGAACGCCGGTGAAGCCGACCAGCGTCGCGTCAACAAGATCGTGCTGTGCGCGCGCGCCGTTCCGAACACCGTACAGCTGCTGCGGTCCGGCGTGCTGGTAGTGACGCCAGGCGACCGCGACGACATCATCCTGGCCGCCAGCCTGGCCTCGCTCAACGGCGAAAAACTCGCCGGCCTGTTGCTGTGCAGCGACTTCGCGCCGGACCCGCGCATCCTCGAGCTGTGCAAGGCCGCACTGGACGGCGGCCTGCCGGTGATGACCGTGGAAACCAACTCCTACGACACGGCGAACAACCTGTTCGGCCTGAACAAGGAAACCCCGTCGGACGACATCGAACGTGCCACACGGGTCACCGATTTCATCGCCAAGCACCTGCACCCCGAGTTCCTGCACACCCGCTACAGCGTGCCGCGCGGCGAGCTGCGCATGTCGCCGGCAGCCTTCCGCTACCAGCTGGTCAAGCGCGCGCAGGATGCCAACAAGCGCATCGTGCTGCCCGAAGGCAACGAGCCNCGCACCATCCGCGCCGCCGCCATCTGCCAGGAGCGTGGCATCGCCCGCTGCGTGCTGCTGGCCAAGCCGGAAGAAGTCCAGCAGGTCGCTCGCGAGCAAGGCATCACNCTGCCCGCCAGCCTGGANATTCTCGATCCGGACAACATCGCCAACCGCTACGTCGAGCCGATGTGCGAAATGCGCAAGGCCAAGGGCCTGACCCCGGACGATGCCCGCGAGCAGCTGAAAGACACCGTGGTCCTCGGCACCATGATGCTGGCGCTGGACGAAGTGGACGGCCTGGTTTCCGGCGCCGTGCACACCACCGCCAATACCATCCGCCCTGCCCTGCAGCTGATCAAGACCGCCCCGGGCTACAGCCTGGTGTCCTCGGTGTTCTTCATGCTGCTGCCGGATCAGGTTCTGGTCTACGGCGATTGCGCGGTCAACCCGAATCCGAGCGCCACCGAGCTGGCGGAGATCGCCCTGCAGAGCGCCGAGTCCGCCGTGGCCCTGGGCGTCAACCCGCGCGTGGCGATGATCAGCTANTCNACCGGCAGCTCNGGCAGCGGTGCAGAAGTCGAGAAGGTCGCCGAAGCCACCCGCATCGCCCAGGGTCGTGCGCCCGAGCTGCCGATCGACGGCCCGCTGCAGTACGACGCCGCCTCCGTGCTCAGCGTCGGCAAGCAGAAAGCCCCTAACAGCAAGGTCGCCGGCCAAGCCACNGTGTTCATCTTCCCCGACCTGAACACCGGCAACACCACCTACAAAGCGGTTCAGCGCAACGCCAACTGCCTCAGCGTCGGCCCGATGCTGCAAGGCCTGGCCAAGCCGGTCAACGACCTGTCCCGCGGCGCCCTGGTGGATGACATCGTCTTCACCATCGCCCTGACCGCTCTGCAAGCTGCCAACCAGAAGGCCTGACGGCCGCTTCCGACTGGCGCCGCCTCGCCCTCCGGCAGGCGGCGCCAGTGCTTCACCCCTCTCGATAGTTGCAGTTCAGCGCGTAATCGCTACTCTTGGCGCCTCGAATCAGCCGTATCGACGAGAACTTCATGCTGAGCTTTCTCCCCGCTCCACTCCGCGGCACGCTCGCCGCCCTGCTGCTTGCGCTCAATACCCTGTTCTGGTGCTGGCCGCTGTTCGCGCTCTCGCTGCTCAAGCTGCTGTTTCCAATCCCTGCGATACAACGCAGCCTGCGCTTCGGCATGCACTGGATCGCCGAGTCATGGATCGCGATGAACAGCTTCTGGATGGATCTGGTTCGCCCGATCCGCTGGGACGTGCAGGGTCTGGATCAGGTTGACATGCATCACTCCTACCTGGTCACCAGCAACCACCAGAGCTGGGCGGACATCCTCGTGCTGCAGTACCAGCTCAACCGGCGCATGCCGTTCCTCAAGTTCTTTCTCAAGCAGGAGCTGATCTGGGTCCCGGTGATCGGCCTGTGCTGGTGGGCGCTGGAGTTTCCCTTCATGAAGCGCTTCAGCAAGGAGTATCTGGCCAAGTACCCGGAGAAGCGTGGCGAGGACCTGGCGACCACACGCAAAGCCTGCGAGCGCTATCGGACCAATCCGGTGTCGGTGTTCAACTTCCTCGAAGGCACACGCTTCACCGAGGACAAGCACACCGAACAAGCCTCACCCTATCGCTATCTGCTCAAGCCAAGGGCTGGCGGCATCGCCTTCGTCATCGACGCCATGGGCGAGCAACTGACGGCGCTGATCAACATCACCATCCATTACCCCGACGGTCGCCCGAGTTTCTGGGACCTGCTCGCCGGCAATATCCATCAGGTAATCGTGCGCCTCCAGGCACAGCCGATACCCGCCGAATTCCTCCGCCGCAACTACGACCAGGACGAGTCGTATCGGCTGGCATTCCAGCAGTGGGTCAACGGACTCTGGAGTGAAAAGGATCTGCAACTGGAGCAACTGCACCAGCAGTTTCCGGTGCAGCCCTGACCAGCTCGCTCAGAGCGCGTCCCAGGCGACCTGAGTGGGAAAGGCCCGTGCCTGCTCGGCGCTCAATGCCGGTGAGACGAGAAAGCCCTGCATGACGTCGCAGCCGTTCTCCACCAGCCAGTCAAGCTGCGCCCGGGTTTCCACGCCCTCGGCCACCACTTCCAGGTTGAGGTTGCGGCCCAGATCGATGATGGTGCTGACCACCGCCGCATCGCGGGGGGAATCCAGCATGTTGGCAATGAAAAGCCGGTCGATCTTCAGCGTATCCAGCTCGAAGTGCCGCAGATAAGCCAGCGACGAATAACCGGTGCCGAAATCGTCGATGGCCACGCGCACGCCGAGCTTGCGCAATTGCCGTAGTTTCTCGCAGCTCTGCTCGAGATCCTGCATCAGCGTGCCTTCGGTGACCTCCAGCTCCAGTTGCGCAGGATGGAGCTGATATTCATCCAGCAGACGGCGAAGCGAATCGAACAGCCCAGGCCGGCTGAACTGCACCGGGCTGACGTTCAGGCTGAGAATCAGATCGCTGCCGAATGACGGCAGCCACTGGCAGTACTGGTTCATGCCTTCGCGCAGCACCCAGTCGCCGACGCGCTCGATCAGTCGGGTTTCTTCCAGCAGCGGGATGAAGTTGCCCGGCTGGTTTTCATCCGCATCGCCCTGGGGCCAGCGCAGCAGCCCCTCGAACCCTCGGAGCTTGCCGCTGCCAAGCATCACCTGTGGCTGGTAGAGCAGTTCGAAGTCGTTGCGCTCGGTGGCGCTGCGCAGGTTCTCCTCCATCATCAGCCGCGCATGTGCACGCTCGTTCATGTCGCTGGAGAAGAAGCGATACTGTCGGCGCCCGGCACGTTTGGCCTCGTACATCGCCATGTCCGCCGAGCGCAGCAGCTGATCGACGCTGACCCCGCAGTCGGGGAAATGGGCGATGCCGATGCTGGCGCCAAGGGTCACCTCGGTGCCATCGATCTTGTGTCGTACCGAGATCAGCTCGATCAGCTTCTCCGCTACCCGTGCGGCATCCTCCGGGTGGTCCAGTGAATCCAGCAGCGCCGTGAACTCGTCGCCGCCCATGCGCGCGATGATGTCGTAGGG
>JGI25321J39296_1001594_pt1 | contig 12719 bp, 10 predicted proteins | sample AutmiccommuBRH23_FD_39296 | JGI IMG/M metagenome (IMG submission 39296)
AAACTTGGAGGGAGCGGACTTTCGCTAGAATATGCCCCGGTTCTATCGCCAACTCCTGCCCCAGTTTCACTGTCCCACTGTGAAGTGTTCCAGTCACAACTGTGCCAAAGCCCTGGATACTAAAGACCCGGTCTATCGGCATACGTACCGGGCCGGATGATTTCTTACTTTCCACTTCTGAAAGCAACCCATCAATGGTTTGACGCAAACTAGGTATTCCTACACCAACTAGAGCCGAAACTCTGCAAATTGGCGCTTTATGAAAAGCCGTTTCTTGCAATTTCTCACGTATCTCTTCTTCCATTAGGTCAAGCCACTCTTCATCCACGAGGTCCACCTTATTAATAACAACTATACCTCTCGGTATATCAAGCAAGGTTAGTATGTCCAAATGCTCTTGGGTCTGAGGCATGATCCCTTCATCAGCTGCGATAACAAGTAACACTATATCCATGCCACTGGCGCCCGCCAACATTTGCCGCACAAACCGTTCATGTCCGGGAACATCCACGATGCCAATTTGACGTCCGCTGGGCAGTATCATATGGGCGAAGCCAAGTTCAATGGAAATCCCACGTTGTTTCTCTTCTTTTAAGCGATCTGTTTCCATACCGGAAAGAGCCCTGATCAACTCGGTCTTGCCATGATCCACGTGTCCAGCTGTTCCTACTAAATAGTGCCGTTCATGCATTTTTGTTCCCCTTATTTACTTAATTTATACCATAGTCTGATAACCAATCCTTGGTATTATCTCTTTTCCTTAGCGTTCAGAGCCTTATTCTTTTCAAAAACGTTTTTAACTTTAATCTCACGTTTATAATCCATGTAACTGTCAACCTGCTTATATACAACACTCAAATTATTATGGTGAAGTGAATAATTCTTAATAATCTCAATCTATCAAATTTCACGTTTATCACAGATCTAATTATATTGTAAACTATAAAATTTATCTATTCTTTATAAAGAAAACTTGGCTAACGCCCGCGCGAAGACACTGTCTTCGCACGAATTAGCCCTCTTGCAGACACTGTCTTCACCCGAATTAGCCTTCTTGTTAGTGTACCATGACTCGAACAAGGATGTTTGAGATTAGAGCAGCGCCATGAATACTATGCCCTAGATTTGCGCCAATAATAAATTATTGTTGGCAAGAACACAAGTCCTAAGTATCCAAACAAAGGATAAACAAGTTGCACAATCTTAGAAAACTTCACGCCGGCTACAGGTAAAAGCAAGAGTAGCAAAAGTATCGTTGCATTACTATAACTTAACTTTCCAGTATCAACCACTCGAATAACAAGGCTAAAGCCATTTCCGATTGCCGCAGTGATCATTGCCATCCATAAGACTACTACATATAAGAAAGCGGGCCAATCTCCTAATTTTCCAGCAACTGCGACCATGGGAATTTCTAAACCAAAACTATCGGGAAACTGAAGTAATGCTGCTCCTATAACGAAGGCAAATACCCCAAGCGCCAACCCACCTAAAACTGCGCCCAAGCGCGCACCTGGGCGTTGAACAACCCGACCCAGAGAAGCAAATATTACCATAGCCAAGGTTAAATTGAAGGAGACATATAAAACGGCAGAGATGGCCCAATGTTTTACAATTGGGCTTGGCTCTCCCACGCTGCCCACTATATCTTGAGAATTTACAAGAAAAATTGCTGCTGTTGCGATTCCCAAACAGAAAATAAATTTTATGGGTATCAGCGCCGAATTGATCCATAGAACCCCTTCTCCACGAAACCACAAAGCTAGGGCAATCACTGAACATGTCAAGAATATTCCTAACCACCTTGAAAAGCCGAAATATTCATAAAAGAGCGCTCCACTACCCGAAATCATCGCCAGCATTCCCACAAACAAAAGAACACTTACTAGGGCATCCGCCCATTGCCCGAATTTACGACCAAGCAAATGATCGAAAAACTCTGGGTATGATGTAATTCTCCATCGTTCCTGTAAATCCAATATACCCCATCCTAGGAAAGAAAACAGGAGCGCACTGACAACGATTCCAGTTAATCCCCATCGACCGAATCGAACAAAAAATTGTTGAATTTCTTGACCCGAGGCAAATCCTGCCCCCATGACAGCACCCACGTAAGTAGCAGCAATTTGAAATGTTGTTTTCCATTGCATTATGCTCCCCTCCTCGCCATCATGCTTATGGCTAGAATAGGAATATCATGCATAAATGATCTAGTATTTGGAAAAAATATTTGTATATTTTATGTGATTTATGTTAGGGGGCAGTTTGTGAGTTTATTTTCCTTATTTACCGAACCTCAAAACCTTAAAGCTCATGTCGACGATTATTCAGCCAAAGCGAAATTAGAAACACGGCTTTCCGATCTATTTATATCAGCTCAAAACCGCCCCACAGTTATTCTGTGTATTGGAACCGATCGATCGACTGGTGACGCTTTGGGACCTTTGATTGGAACTCACCTTTCTCGTCTAAATTTACCTCAACTTAACGTCTATGGTACTCTTGATGAGCCTGTTCATGCTACAAATTTATTGGAAAACATTCGATTGATTCAGCAATCGTTCGTTAATCCTTTTATTATTGCTATTGATGCCTGCCTTGGTAAAATGGATTCTATTGGGTGTATTACACTCGCAAATGGGCCTTTAAAACCCGGTGCCGGCGTTCATAAACAACTTCCCGAAGTTGGAGAGGCCCATATCACTGGGATCGTAAATGTCGGAGGATTTATGGAATATATGGTTTTACAAAACACTCGCCTTAACCTTGTTTGGCGAATGTCTGAGAACATCAGTATGCTCATAACACGTTCTTACCTAAAAATACGATATAGAGAAAATTCGGTTTGCGACAAGCCTTAGCTAAGGCAGCTGCCGTAGTATATATATTATAGTTTATAGTTTCTGACTAGTTTATATATGCCTCTATATTTTTTCACCAAGCATTGCTCGATCTATGACTTCTTTTTCTTCACTTGTCAATGAATACGTGGACATCCCTTCCTTAATCGGTTTGGCGTACACCCGAGATTCATCTCGATTATGGATTGAACTTAGTACAACTCCGCTGCCCTCTTGATTCAAGAGCGCAAATGCAAAGCTTAAATCACTTCCCACGTTTTCGAATGCCCTAAAACGGAGTAACTCCGCTCTATCAACACCTGCTCGAAGTCTTATTTCAACTTGGGAAAGTCTTGTGGCAAATTTACTAAATTCCTTTTCTTGGTAATCCAACTTTTGAATATATTCTTGAAGAAGTGTATCCAGATGATGTCCTGACATAAATGTTTGTAAGGTTAATGATGATGCTTCAAATTGTTTCATTCTTCGATTGAGTCGATGATACAGTATGAAATTTACCAAAAATATGATTACTAAAAGCATTGCCAATGCACTTATACCCCACCAATGTAATGGCATTATGGTCTCAAGTGCCCACGATAGTTTCAATTATTTTTCCTCCTCAATATTCCCATATCCTCAGTGATTTGGATCTTATTATTTTAAGTCTTGGCCAGCGGTCCCTTCCCGCCATCCATGGCTTCAGGGACACTCGACCTAATCCACACTGCAGGAGTATGCGTAATGAGTTGCAGTGTGGCGATAAGCTCGTCCGCTTATCGTCTTGGTCAGAGCTTGACATTATGCTAATACTTGAGAAGACAGTGCTGCAAGAGGATTTAACCCGTGCGAAGATAGTATCTTCGTCGACGGGCGCCAGCCAAGTTTTCTTTACATGCCCAAATGAAATCTAGTGAATAAAAGGGTAATTGGAACAACGACAAATATTGCTGGTAATAGATTACCCACTTTCATTTCTTTTAATTCCAGTATATTCAACCCTATTCCTAAGATAAGCAGCCCCCCCGTAGCACTCATTTCAGCTATTATTTGCGAGGTAAGAACCCCTTGGAGTAATCCTGCCGCCATGGTTATAGAACCTTGATATAGTAATACTGGTATCGCTGATACCAAAACTCCGATCCCCATTGAAGAAGCAAAAATTAGTGACGTTATTCCATCTAGCATTGATTTTGCGAAAAGTATATTGTGATTTCCTTTTAGACCGCTCTCTAAAGAACCCATGATGGCCATAGCTCCAACACAATAAATTAAACTTGTAGTTACAAATGCCTTTGTAAATCCTGAACCCTGACCTTTCTTCACAAACTTTTGTTCAATCCACTTGCCAAGATGCTGTAAGCGAAGCTCAATATCTACCCATTCTCCGATTATGCCTCCCAACACCAGACTTGAAATAATAATTAATGGATTCTTCGTCTGTAATGCCATACTTCCTCCAATTAGAATGACAGAAAGACCGATTCCCTGGATGACAGTTTTCTTAATTTTTTCTGGGAAGGCTTCACCGAATAAAAGCCCAACTAATCCTCCAATCACGATTGAAATTATATTAACAATAGTTCCTAGCACTAAAACACCCGCCTTCTTTTGTTTGACCATTTTTATCCAATCGTAAGACTCCCACTTCTTCAAGTGGAAGTGGGCCCCCGTACTCCGCTTCGGTGGGGGTAGAGTCCATCCTTCGCCGCGCAGTGTACCTTTTGGGATATGCGACTTCGGCGAAACCCTTCACTGGAGGCTTTCGTCACCGAAGACTCGATGTTCAACTTTAGTTGAACGAGTTCACTGCAATTCGGCACTATTCCAAGAATATCCATTTATTTAATATCAAAGAATTGACCCATACCACTTGTAAGGTATTCCCGAACTTATCTTCACTCAACGGTCTTAATTGGAGATCTTCAAATGTTCCACGTGGAACATTTGTTTATAACTCCAAACAATGATTTACATTATTAATGTGGTGATATTCATTATGTTAATAATGCTCTAACAAGTGACCTATTTACCACTTGTTGCCGTAAAGCCCCTAGTTTCAACTATGCGGATATAAGGCAAATCTACTTCGTTATTTGTCTTTGTGGTATAATTGGGTTAATACGATCTTTGAAAATTGAACATATGTGGTTGTGGCAGAAAGTCTGTCACGTAAAATGTTCAACGAATCAATTGGTATTCGACAAGCACAAGTCGTTAAAACAATAAACGGACTTAAACGTCTGTGGCAGATGGTAACAGTCTGTCAGCCTAATATGCTATATGCACTATCTTAGGAGGGCTAATGGCATAGCCTTAACTTGGGGTCATACTCGATTGTCGGAAACGGACTTTCGTTTAATCACCCAGGAATCCCCCAGATTCATCTGTGGGGAGTGTCAAAATGTTCCACGTGGAACATAGTATTTAAGCAAAGTCAAAGATTAGCTCAGACGAATCACTTTAACTCCAATAGTTAGTTCTATTAATGTTCCACGTGGAACATTAATATTAATCAATTCGTATATTCCAGAGTTCTAAAAGTCGATTCAATTCTTCTTCCGAAAAGTATTGAATTTCAATCTTTCCACGTTTTAGGTCACCCTTTAATTGAACTTTAGTTTGAAAATTCGTTCTTAAGCGATCCTCTACATTATTAAGTAGTGTAGACAACTCACGTGGCTTATTAACTTTTTTAGGTGCAACAATATTTAGTTTATTTATAAGGTCTTCGGTCTCTCTTACAGATAATTTATCTTTTGCTGCCTTTTGAGCGGTAGATATTTGCATAGTAGTCTCTTTTAGTCCAAGTAAAATTTTAGCATGTCCGAGAGATATCCTATCATCTCTCAATATTTCTAGAACCTCCTCAGGTAACTGAATAACTCGTAAAAGGTTTGCAATAGTTGTCCTAGCTTTACCAACACGTTGTGCAATAAGTTCCTGAGTCATACCATATTCTTCAATAAGCCGCGCATAAGCCAATCCTTCTTCAACTGGAGTCAAATTAGCTCGTTGTATATTTTCAATAAGTGCACGTTCGGCCATTTCTTGATCACTGCAAACTTGAACGATAACAGCAATTTTAGTGAACCCAGCGATCTTTGCAGCGCGTAAACGTCGTTCTCCAGCAATAATGCAATAATGTTCTCCAACGGGTCTAACCAAAACCGGTTGTAGTAATCCGTGGAGAAGTAGGGAATCAGCTAATTCGTTCAGGGCTTGAGGATCAAAATCCTTTCTGGGCTGATCTGGATTGGGTATAATATCCGTAATGGCAATTTCTCTGATGCTTGGATTTTCACCCAATTCATCAGACAGTAAAGCTTGCAGCCCTCTGCCTAAAGCTTTTTTAGACACGATCTAAAACCTCCTTTGCCAATTCCCTGTATACTTCAGCTCCTCTTGAACGAGAATCGTAGGTATTTATGGGCTTACCATGGCTTGGAGCTTCACTAAGACGAACATTTCGAGAGATAATTGTTTTAAAAACTTTTTGAGGGAAATACTTTTTAACCTCGTCAACAACTTGTATAGCAAGGTTAGTGCGCGCATCAAACATAGTCATAAGAGCTCCAATAATATTTAGGTTTGGATTAAGATATTTACGAACTCTTTCTAAGGTATTCATTAGCAGAGTTAAGCCTTCTAAGGCATAGTATTCACACTGAATAGGAATCAAGACATCGGTCGAAGCCGTTAAAGCGTTTAAAGTTAACACTCCAAGCGATGGAGGACAGTCGATAAATATGAAGTCAAAATCATTCTTTATTAATTCTAGGGAAAATTTTAATTTACATTCTCGGGAAAGCTGTGAGACTAATTCTATTTCTGCACCTGCCAGCTCAATTCGAGCAGGAACAACTTTAAGAAATTTTTGTTCAGATTTTTGAATTACTTGATGTAAGGGAACATCGTTAATTAATACATCGTATATACAACGAGTCAGCTTATGTTTTGCTATCCCCAGTCCACTAGTTGCATTTCCCTGAGGGTCTAAATCGATAAGAAGAACACGTTTCTCCAGTTCAGCAAGACAGGCACTCAAATTTATTGCCGTTGTTGTCTTTGCGACACCGCCTTTTTGATTGACAACAGCAATTACCTTAGTCATCAATTAGCTTACACATCCTTTATCCAATCGTAAGGCTCCCACTTCTACAAGTGGGAGTGGTACCCCCGTTCTCTGCTTCGGTGGGGGTTGATTCCCCACCGAAGTCTCGATGTTCAACTTTAGTTGAACAAGTTCACTACTACTTGGAAAACTTTTGCTACTACCCATACTCTAGATAGTATCAAACCCAATACAATAAAAAAAGCGCTGCCAACGCTTTTTTAAACAAAAATAACAATTAATTAAGCTTTTATGGTCCTACAGAAAAAATTTTTGGTAAAGCTTGATAGCGACTTTGTTTTAGTTGTTCATTATTTACAATTACACCATTCACTTTTACTGTACGGGTAGATTTAACAATATATCCGGGTTGGCCCTGTTGCTTTAATACTGATGCTCCATGCGCCATAGTTTCATCAACTAAGCGTTGCTCAACAACAGGTATAACAGACTCTATAGTATTATCGATAAATACTTGCTGTCCAGGTTTAACCTTACCATACATCTCAATCGTAATTGAGTTATTACTTGTTCTGGTCCGAACAAGAAGATATCCACCAGAATTATTTTTGAACTTTAGATCAAGATCTGGATAAGCAACTGTCGCATCTTGCCCGAGAGGAGCATATGAAATAGCCAAGTCATGATTACTGCGTTGGGTAACACCTAGGTTTGCTAACAGCCCAGTATTATATAAAGTAGTAGAGACTTGACATATACCACCTGCTAATCCAGGAACGAACTCACCATTAACAATGATATATGCGTCTTTATATCCAGCTTCAACTGTTCTTTCACCAACAACATTATTGAAAGATAACGTGTCGCCCGGCTTAATTATCGCCATATCCAAAGCTTTTGAAGCAATTCTTACGTTCTCAGTTCTAGCTGTTTGTGACGGGTCAAATCGAGTAGTATAGCTTGCCAATAATCCTGTTATCTTCTGATCTTCAAGTTGAGCAGCAGTAATAAGTGGAACTTGATCTTTAAATTGGACTTGTAGTTCAGGGACCAGCTTATGAATGTCAATCCCCTCAATTTCTTTTATAAGTGCCTCATAATCAATGATTTGTCCAACTTGTTCGTTGCTAATTTTCATAGTATTCTCTTTAGTAATTTGAAAAGTGGCATCAGTCGCCGGTTTATTAAACTTTATAAAAGTCCCCTTGAGAGTTTCGCGCAGCTTTGATTCATCTATCTTCTGGGACAAATTAATCATAATTCCGCTATTTGCAGATAATTTTGATACTAACTTTTCATAAATTGAACCCTTCTTACCAACATCATAAGCTTCTTGTAATGCTAAATCTGAATTTATAGTGAACCCTAAGTCTTCTAGCTTAACTTCAGGAGATTCTGAACCCACTTTTAGTTTAATAGTTTGGCCAAGTAAACTGTTAACTTCCTTGTCAATGATCATTTTTGCTTCATCTTGTGATAAATTACCAACATCAAGTCCTGATACAGTTACCCCTTCTTGAATTCTATGATCGTCCTTCGTATAGATCAACGCTATGGTTCCTATTGAAAGTAGCGTTATAAAAAGTAGACCAACAGAAACTAAAAAGTATTTTCTCCGTCTAAGACTATTTAGACTTACTCTGCTCCCTTTCTTACTATTCCCCTCTTCATATGATTTCGTCCCTTTATCACGTTCAAGTCTTTGACTTACCTTTTGATCCTCTGTATCTTCCAAACTGATCCCCCCATACAATAAAACAGGTATTTCATATATATATATCATTATTCGACGTTATACTGACAATTCCTTTACCTACAAAAAGTAATAAAGAAAACTTGGCAAGCGCTGGCCATGACTCGGACACGATGTCCGAGATTAGTAGTGCTGCCATAGATGGCAAAGCAACGTGATAACTAGATGCGTGATGGACGAGTGTCCCTATAGCCAAGACACGAACTATCCTACGCTGAAAAGTATTCTTTTGGGGATCACGGCTTTGGCGATACTCATCCTCAGTGCTATCGCATTCGTTAAGGGCCGTGCACTTTCGGCGATACTCTATCCTACGCCGATAAGTACTCTTTTCGGGATCGCTGCTTCGGCGATACTAATCCTACAGCGCTTAGTATTCGTTAAGGGTTGTGCGCTTTCGGCGTAAGTCTCCACTGGAGACTTACGTCACTGGATACTATCGTACTGGAGACTATCGTCACTGGAGGCTTTCATACTGGAGATTGTCGTGTTCGATGCCGTATTGCTAGGCACCGTGATGAGGAGAAGGGCAGAAAGTATATAAACGAAAGTATATACTTTTCGACCAGTATAAAAAGAGCCTTACCCTTCTCTAAGTAAGACAGCGTATAAGAATACCAAACTAAGCTATCAAAAGCTGAAAAACATTTGCACCCAGCCACTTCAATAGGGAATATTAGGTTAGGTTAACCGATCGGAGACTTTGTAGGAGTTCCGGCCTGACGTGGGTATTTTGATGGTGTTTCTTTCAACTTTCTTATTCTAATAACCGCGCGATGTTCAGCCCCTTCTCCAAGACTAAAATGCTCAATACCTTCAACAGTACCACCTAGTATTTGCAATGCTTTTCTAGATTCTTCCAATTCAGCTTTAAATTGGAGCCCTTTTGGGGCTAAGAAAAGCCCCTTAACCTTAAGAACAGGTAATGCATATTCCAATAAGACGGGAAGGCGAGCAACTGCACGAGAACTAACTGTATCAAAACGACCTCTATATCGCAAATCTCGTCCAAAATCCTCCACTCTTGAATGAACAGTAATAATTCCTTTCAAATTTAAAGTGTTGATAACAAGATCTAAAAAGTCCAACCTCTTCTTCAAGGAATCCATTAACACTATATCTAGGTCTGGTCTCAGAATCTTAAGAGGAAGGCCTGGAAATCCTGCTCCCGTGCCTATATCAGCAAATTTAATACCAGAAATAAGTTTTCCAAGCACCATTGAATCAATAAAATGTTTTAATATGACTTCATGCGGATCAGTAATTCTAGTTAAGTTTAAACGTTGATTCCAGTCAATTAAAAGATCTCCGAAATTACAAAACTGAGTAACCTGTAAATCAGATAAGTTACTTCCAATATGCTGGTGAGTCAACTGATGAATTAAAGATGCATAATCATTAAACATCACATATTTTCTCCTCTCCGCCGTTGTTCTAAGAAAACGAGCAAGACGGAAATATCAGCAGGACTAACCCCCGTGATTCGAGAAGCCTGCCCTATATTTAAAGGGCTTACTTCCATAAGTCGTTGCCTACCTTCAGTGGATAACCCTCGCACTTCATCATAATTAAGTTTATCCGAAAGACAACGAGCTTCTAACTTTGAAAATCTCTCAATATCTGCCCATTGTTTCTCGATGTAGCCTGCGTATTTAGTTTCAATCACAGCTTCTTCCAGCACTTCCAGATCAAATTCCTCTAGCTCAGGAAGAAGTTGAATTAAATGCTTAAGTGTAATTTCAGGTCTGCGAATTAGATCTTGGGCACTTATCCCTCCATGTACAGGAGTTGATTTAGCTTCTGCCATGACTAGTTGCAAATCTTCTCTTAACGGAGAGAAGACAGTTGACTTCCACAGATCCTTAATATAAAAATAATTCTTCTTCTTATTCTGGAAACGATTCCAACGCACCTCATTAACTAACCCTAAGGCACGCCCTTTATCAGTTAACCTTAAATCGGCATTGTCTTGCCGTAGAACTAGACGGTACTCTGCACGAGACGTCAAAAGTCGGTAAGGTTCCTTAACCCCTTTCGTAACTAAGTCATCCACCAAGACACCTAAATAACCGTCCGATCGAAGAAGAATAAAGGGGTCTTTTCCTGTTGCTCTTAACGCCGCATTAATCCCGGCAATCAAGCCTTGTGCCGCAGCTTCTTCATAACCTGATGTTCCGTTTAATTGGCCTGCAGTGAACAACCCAGGTAGCTGTCTTACCTCTAGACCAAGAGAAAGCTGATGCGGCATAACATAATCATACTCAATCGCATATCCCGGACGAAGCATGCGAACGTTTTCTAGTCCAGGAATACTCTTTAATATTTTAACCTGAATATCCTCTGGCATACTAGTCGATATGCCAGCAACATAAAGTTCATCACTTTGCCACCCTTCGGGCTCTAAAAAAATTTGATGAGCCTCTCTTTGAGCAAATCTAACAACTTTATCCTCAATCGAAGGGCAATAACGCGGACCAATCCCCTCAATTTTACCAGAATACAAAGGCGCACGATGAAGGTTCTCCCGTATAATATCATGTGTTTGATTTACAGTATATCCTAACCAGCAAGGAACTTGCTTAGAAAAATCCGTGTGCCAAAACTGGCTCTCAGTGGGTAAGAAGGAAAATCTCCAAAGGTTATTGTCCCCCGGTTGAATACGAAATTTAGAATATTCTACGGACTGACGATGGACTCTAGGCGGAGTCCCTGTTTTAAATCTTCCCAAATCAATTTCAAACTCTTTAAGCGAATCAGATAAGGACATCGCAGGAATTTGCCCATTTGGTCCACCTTGATACATAGAATCTCCGATAATAATTCTCCCCCGTAAATATGTGCCACTTGTCAAAACTACGTTCTCAGATTCAAAACGTGCACCGGTTCGAGTAACAACTCCCGCCATTGCATACTTATCAACCACAATATGCTCTACCAACCCCTGAGTTACGGTAAGTTTGGGTTGTGAAAATAAAACTTCCCTCATTCTATTCTGGTAAGCCTGTTTATCAGATTGAACCCTTAATGCATGAACAGCTGGTCCTTTCCCAGTGTTTAACATTTTAACTTGCAAGGATGTCTCATCCGCAATAATTCCCATTTGACCACCTAAAGCATCAATCTCACGTACTAAATGACCTTTAGCTGGCCCCCCAAGTGATGGGTTACATGGCATATGTGCAATCGTATCGAGATTTAAGGTGAGTAATAAAGTTTCGCAGCCAAGTCGAGCAGCGGCAAGAGCAGCCTCACAACCTGCATGCCCAGCCCCGACAACAATAACATCGTATTTTCCAGCAAAGTATTCCAAAATTCATCCTACTTTCCGATACAAAATCGAGAAAAAATATCTTCAAGAAGAGATTCTTGAACATTGTGTCCAGTAATTTCTGATACGTACTGTAGTGCTTCACGAAGATCAATAGAAAGAATATCCCACGGCATTCCCAGCTTAATACTTTCTAAAGCCTGTTTCAAAGCATTATCGCAACGCTCTAAAGAGGAAATCTGACGTACATTGGAGATAAGTGGGTCTGATGCAAGAACAACCTCTCCTTGAAAGACTTTTCTTTTAATTTCAACTTCGAGATCTTCAAAACCTTGGTGCTGAAGGACAGAAAAAGGAATCCATTTGATTTCATTAAACTCTAAAAAAACCCTCTCATTCTCCAATAAATCAATTTTATTAACAATAACAATAACCTTATCCTTATAATTATTCAAAATATAAATCTCATCTTTTGTTAAAGCGAGATTAGCATCAACTACTAACAAAATGAGTTCCGCTGTTTGTAAAGCTCTCCACGTTCTTTCTATGCCAATTCGTTCAACAAGATCTTTACTTTCACAGATACCTGCCGTATCCACCAGTTTCAAAAGTATACCACCAACACTAACTGATTCCCTTATTTCGTCACGCGTTGTTCCAGGAATATCAGTTACTATAGCTCTTTCTTCATTCAATAGCGCATTTAGTAAACTAGACTTTCCTACATTAGGTCGCCCAACAATAACAGTGAGTAAACCATCCCTTAGAATCTTTCCAGTTTTA
>JGI25321J39296_1001602_pt1 | contig 12670 bp, 12 predicted proteins | sample AutmiccommuBRH23_FD_39296 | JGI IMG/M metagenome (IMG submission 39296)
TGGCCGTGCCGCTGTACCTGAACCTGCGGCGGATTCGCGAGTTGTTCGGCCCGATCGTGATCACTTTGCTGGTCGCCGGTGTGTTTGCCACGGCGCTGGGCATGGCCCTGGCTTGGGCTTTCGGCGCGGATGACATGATCCTGATGACCCTGGCGCCGAAGTCGGTCACTTCGCCGATCGCCATGCTGGTGGCCGAGCAGATCGGCGGTGTGGTGGCGCTGGCGGCGGTGTTCGTGATGATCACCGGCGTGCTCGGCGCGATTTTCGGTCCGGAACTGTTGCGCCGGTTTGGCGTTCAGCATCCTGCGGCCCGCGGCATTGCGCTCGGGCTGACCGCCCACGCCGTGGGCACCGCGCAGGCGCTGCAGGAAAGCGACGAATGCGGTGCGTTCGCGGCCCTGGCCATGAGCCTGATGGGGGTAATGACTGCGGTGCTGTTGCCGCTGGTGGTTGCCTTGCTGCTGTGATGGAGTCGCCATGAGATTGCCGTTGTTCCCGCTGGATACCGTGCTGTTCCCCGGTTGTTTTCTCGACCTGCAGATATTCGAGGCACGCTATCTCGACATGGTCAGCCAGTGCCTCAAGGCTGGGCATGGCTTTGGCGTGGTGCACATTCTGGATGGCAAGGAGGTTGGCGCAGCACCGGCGGCGTTCTCTCATATCGGTTGCGAAGCGCTGATTCGCGACTGGCAACAGCTGCCCAACGGCCTGTTGGGTATCCGGGTCGAAGGCGGGCGGCGCTTCGATGTGCAATCGTTCGAAGTACTGCGTGACCAGNTGGCCGTCGCCCAGGTCGCCTGGCGCAGCGAAGCCGACAGCCAGCCATTGGCCGAGCAGCACGCCGACCTCGTCGTACTGCTCGCCGCGCTGGGTCAGCATCCGATGGTGAAAACCCTGGGGCTGGGCGGCGCGGTGAGTGATCAGGCAGCTCTGGCCAGTCAGCTGGCCTACCTGTTGCCATTCGATGCGGAGCAGAAGATCGAATTGCTGGGGCTGGACGAGCCAGCGTCGCAGCTCGAGCAGATTCAAAGCCTGCTCGAGCAATTGCAGGACGGGGCGTAAGGCGTGTCGCCCCCGTGTGTTCGCCAGCGTGACCTAGCGCCGCACCGGCCAACCTTGGTGTCGCTAGAGAAGGTCGTCAGTAGGGTTTTTGTGCCAACGACACCGTAAAGATCCCCCAGTCGTCGATACGCTGCGTGATTTTTACCAAACCTGCCGCTGCTACCAGTTGGTCAATCTCCGCTTGGGTACGCCGTCGCATCACCCATGCCTGCCCATCTCGGTGACTGGTCAGCGCTCGGGCTATGAGCTTCAGCTGTGGGTGCCAGGGTTGTCCGGTGTATACGATGTAGCCGCCCGGTTGCAGCGCATCGGCGACGCCGGCAAGAGAGCGGCCGATCATCTGGTTGTCGCCGAACAACTCGTAGAGACCCGATACCACTACAAGCGTGGGGCGCGGCGAGAGTGCGGCCAGATCCGCCTGATCGAATGCGTCTGCCTTGATGAATCGAGCGACCTCTTCGAAACCCTTTGCCCGGATCAGGGCACTGCCGTCGCGTACATTGATATCGCTGTAATCGCGCAGGAGAATCGAGGCAGGGCGTTCTTCGAGGTCCTGTATTGCCTCGAGAATGTAGCGGCCATGGCCGGCGGCAATGTCCACGATATGCACTGGCTGATCGGCGCTTCGCAGGCGGCTCATCGCCCCGCGTAACAGCTCTTCTACATGCCTTTTTCTCGGACGTATTGCACGCCAGCCTATGGAGTTCAAATAAAGCTGGTCAATCTTGCGCCCCAGCACAGTCAGCCCTGCTGGTTCGTTTCTGTAGACATAATCGAGCGTGCTGCCGGAATCGAAACCCGCCTCGAAACCGAGCTTCAGCCCATGAGAAAGCCGGGCGCCAAGGCGCATTCCCGCACGCATGGCGCGCCAATAACATCCTTCTATGGAGTTCGGATCTACAGGGGCAGTCAGTGCTTCTGCTTCCGCACACATCGGGCCTATTCGGTCCGCATCGAGGAGCGATGGGGGCGCCATTGGCATATCGAAATTATGACGAATAAAGCGGCGGGCCTGGCTTACTGCCCGATTACGATCTCGCTCGCCGAGCGTGTCGTGAAAGAAACCCGGCAGAACGTGTTTTTCTTTTCGTAAGCTGCCAAGTCTTTCGAAAAAAGTTACTTGTGGTTTGTGTTCTACGACGAAGTCTGCGCCTGAGATAAAGAGCTGAGTTGGGATCTGGATCGCCTGCGCATCTGCAACCACGCGCCGCGCCGCTTCATGCAGCCCAAGGAGCATATTGACGGAAATGCCTTGGTGATGAGCGGATCCTGCTGATAGCTCTGAATCCGCGCGGGATCGTGCGTCAGGAAGCGGGCCTTGACGTAGCTGTCGACGAAGAAGTTGCCGCGAAACGCTCGTATTAGCCTTAGGCCTGTCCGTGCGAATGGTACATACAGCTTTACCTTGAACGCCGGTGACGCCAGCACCAGCGCCCGAACTTTGGGCGCATAGTCGTGGGCCCATGTCGCAATAACTACCGCCCCTACACTTTGCGCAACAATTGCCAGGTCTTCCTCTTTGATGCAGTGCATAGAGCCGATGTGATCAATGAACGTCTGCACGTCTCGTACGCTCGTCGCGAAGCTCGGGCTGTCTCCACGGGTGCCAGGCGACAGACCGTGCCCGCGCGCATCCCAGGCAAAGAAATCGCAGTCAGGAAGGTCGAGCTCATCAACGAGGTGGGCGAGCCGGCCGGAATGCTCATGTCCGCGATGGAACATGACGACGGCCCGCCTTGTAGGCCCTGTGGACGAAAGCGCGGGCCAATGGTGGTAGGAAAGCTCTAAGGCATCGTGGGTGCTGAAAGTTAGAAGGCGTGACTCGCGCATCGGAATATCCTGGTCCCTGGACAGTTATTGAGTTATCCGAAACTCAACGGCGGAAGGCTGCTCTGCCAAGGTGCGGACTTTCCGCTGGTGGCGCGACATACGCAACGACGCCTCGCACATTCCTGTTTCGCACCAGAAAAAAATTTTCGGATCACACGCTTGAGGGAGCAATCACTGATACCGATACATCTGCATCGCTGTCGGCAGGGCCCAGACGCTGAATGCGCCGAGCAGGCCCAGACAGGCCGGCAGGATCAGCCACCAGACTCTCGGTGCCATTGCGTGCAGCGGGCTGCGCCATTGCACCAGGGTCAGGCTGGCGGCGCAGATGCTTGCGGCCAACAGGGCGCCAGCCGTGACGTCGGTGGTCCAGTGCACACCGAGATAGACCCGCGAGAGTGCGATCGCCGTCGCCGGGAGGCTGGCGAGGACCAGCCAGGCAAGGCGCAGGCGCGGTGGCTGGCCGCGACCGGCGAGCACGCCGAGGGTGAGGAAGAAGGCAAACGCCGCTGAGCTGTGCCCGCTGGGAAAGCTGTAGCTGCTCAGCGGCTCCATCAGCACTTCCGGACGAACGCGAGCAAAGGTGGCCTTCAGGGCGCCGTTGGCCAGGGCCGTGCCCAGCAGCGTGAGAATGGCGAACAGGGCGGCGCGCCATTGGCGTGCGACCAGAAGCAGCAAACATAGCAATACCGCGGCCCACAGTTGGGTGTGAAAGTCCCCGGCGCGGGTGACGATCACCATGATGCGGTCGAAGGTGGTGCTGCGTGCGCCCTGGATCACTGCCAGCAGGCCTTCGTCGAGTTCCTTCAGGTGCGGCCAGCCGAAAAACAAACCGAGCAGGATGGCAACGCCGAGGCCGGCCGACAGTGCGCTGACCCAACGCAAGCCGCGCAGGCTGCCGAATGCAGTTGCCGCGATCAGCGTCAGCAGCGCGCCGACCACTATCCCGGCTTCGCTCCAGAAACCCTCCTCCAGCGGGAGGCGGATGGCGGCTCCGGCGCTCCAACCGGGCAGCAGATAAGCCATCGACCAGCCGGCGGCAGCACACAGGCTGACCAGCAGGAAGCGTCCGAACGGCATGTCGAGCATGCCGGCGGTCATCGGCAGCATGGGACGCAGCGGGCCGATGAAGCGGCCTACCAGCAGGCTGGCTACGCCGTAGCGCTGAAAGTAGTGCTCGGCCTGCATCAGCCACTCGGGATGGTCGCGCAGGCCTCGCAAGCTGCGAATGCCCTGGTGATAGCGTCGACCGAGGGCATAGGAAAGCAGGTCGCCGATCAGTCCGCCGATAAAGCCCAGCAAAAGGGTTTCCCCCAGGCTCAGCACTCCGCTGCCAGCGAGTACAGCAATCGCGAATACCAGCACCGTGCCCGGGATGATCAGTCCGACTACGGCCAGACACTCCATGCAGGCGACGATCAGCAGCGCCAGGCCCAGCCATTGCGGATGCCCGGCGAGCCATTGGGTTAGGGTTTCGAGCCACTGGCCCATGCGGATTTCCTTGAATCGAGATCGCCTTTCGACCTGACGAAAGGGTGGTGGGTTTCCTCGGCGCGAGGATACTGCGCCGTGCTGGCTGGTTCGTAGCGCTGTCCGCGCATGCATTCGAGCGCCTTTCGCCCGGCGCCGCTGTGCGCGGGCGGTCGGGGTGGCTATAATCAGCCGCTTTCCCTTCAGTCAGGCCAGCTAGATCCATGACCGAGTCCGTACTCGATTACATGAACCGCCTGGGCCGCGCCGCGCGCGAGGCCTCGCGGGTGCTTGCGCGCGCCAGCACGGCGCAGAAGAACCGTGCCCTGCAGGCCGCCGCCGCCGCGCTCGACGCAGCCCGCGACGAGTTGGTCAGTGCCAACGAGCGGGACCTTGCCGGTGGCCGCGCCAACGGTCTGGACGCGGCGATGCTCGATCGTCTTGCGCTGACGCCCAAGGTGATCGACGGCATGATCGAAGGGCTGCGCCAGGTCGCCACGCTGCCGGACCCGATCGGCGAGATTCGCGACATGCGCTACATGCCTTCGGGCATTCAGGTCGGCAAGATGCGCGTGCCGCTGGGCGTGGTCGGGATCATCTACGAGTCGCGGCCGAACGTGACCATCGACGCCGCCAGCCTGTGCCTGAAGTCGGGCAATGCGACCATCCTGCGCGGTGGTTCCGAGGCGATCCATTCCAATCAGGCCATCGCCCGCTGCATCCAGCTTGGCCTGGCCGAAGCCGGGCTGCCGGCAGCGGCGGTGCAGGTCGTGGAGACCACTGACCGGGCCGCGGTCGGCGCGCTGATCAGCATGCCGGAATACGTCGATGTGATCGTGCCGCGCGGCGGCAAGGGTCTGATCGAACGCATCAGCCGCGACGCCCGGGTACCGGTGATCAAGCACCTGGACGGCATTTGCCATGTCTACATCGACGTGGCGGCGGACGTGGACAAGGNCGTTCGCGTCGCCGACAACGCCAAGACCCAGCGCTTCGCGCCGTGCAACACCATGGAGACGCTGCTGGTTCACCAGGGCATCGCCGATCGGGTGCTGCCGGCACTGGCGGCCATCTATCGCGAGAAGGGCGTTGAGTTGCGTGGCTGTGCGCGAACCCAGGCGCTGCTTGGCGGCGATGTGCTGGAGGCCAGCGAAGAAGACTGGTCCACCGAATACAACGCACCGATCCTGTCGATCCGCATCGTCGATTCGCTGGATGCCGCCATCGAGCACATCAATCGCTATGGCTCGCAACACACCGACGCGATCGTCACCGAGAATTTCACCGATGCCCGGCGCTTCCTCACCGAGGTGGACTCCGCTTCGGTGATGGTCAACGCCTCGACGCGTTTCGCCGATGGCTTCGAGTATGGCCTGGGCGCGGAGATCGGCATCTCCACTGACAAGCTTCATGCCCGTGGTCCGGTCGGTCTGGAAGGGCTGACCAGCGAGAAGTACGTGGTGTTTGGCGACGGCCACGTCCGTACCTGATGAGCCAAGGCAGCGGCGCCCGGCGCATCGGTATACTCGGCGGCACCTTCGATCCGGTACACATCGGTCACTTGCGCGGGGCGCTGGAAGTGGCCGAGATGTTCGATCTCGACGAGCTGCGGCTGATACCCAACGCGCGTCCGCCGCACCGTGACACCCCCAATTGCTCGGCGCAGGATCGCCTGGCAATGGTTCGCCTGGCGGTGCAAGACCTGCCGCCACTTTGTGTGGACGCTCGTGAGCTGGAGCGGGAGAAGCCGTCCTACACCATCGACACGCTGATTTCCCTGCGCGCCGAGCTGGGCGAGGAGGATCAGTTGTTGCTGGTGGTGGGCTGGGATGCCTTCTGCGGCCTGCCAACCTGGCATCGCTGGGAAGAGCTGCTCGACTATTGCCATATCCTCGTCCTGCAACGCCCGGATGCCGGCAGCGAGGCGCCGCAGGTGCTGCGCGATCTGCTCGCCGCACGCAGCGTGCCCGATCCCCAGGTGCTTTGCGGGGGCAGCGGGCAGATTGCCTTCGTCTGGCAGACACCGTTGGAAGTGTCTGCCACACAGATTCGCCAATTGCTGGCCAGCGGCAAGTCGGTCCGATTCCTGGTTCCCGATGCCGTACTGGCTTATATCAACGCGCACGGACTGTACCGGGCGTCGAACTGAGGTTGTTTTCACGTTATGCAAACTGAAGAGTTGGTCCAGCTGGCGGTTGCCGCCCTGGAAGATCTGAAAGGCCAGGACATCACCACCATCGATGTGCGCGGCAAGACCAGTGTCACCGATTACATGATCATCGCCAGCGGCAGTTCCAGCCGGCACGTCAAGTCGCTCGTCGAAAACGTGCTGGAGCAGGTCAAGGAGCAGGGCGTTCGCCCGCTTGGCAGCGAGGGTCTCGAAGGCGGTGAGTGGGCGTTGCTCGACCTGGGCGATGTCGTCGTCCATGTGATGCAGGTGCCGACCCGCCAGTTCTACGATCTGGAACGTCTCTGGCAGGGCGCCGAGCAGAGCCGCGCACAGCACGCTCACGACCCGGAATAAGCCGTGCGTATCAAGCTGATTGCGGTCGGCTCGAAGATGCCACGCTGGGTCGAGGATGGTTGGCAGGAATATGCCAAGCGCCTGCCGTCCGAACTACCGCTGGAGCTGCATGAGATCGCGCTCAATACCCGTGGCAAGAACGCCGACGTGGCGCGGTTGATTCGCCAGGAAGGCGAGGCCATGCTGGGCAAGGTTCAGCCAGGCGAGCGCATTGTCACGCTCGAAGTACATGGCAAGCCGTGGAGCACCGAGCAGCTGGCGGCGGAAATCGAGCGCTGGCGGCTCGATGCACGCAACGTCAACCTCATGGTCGGCGGTCCGGAAGGGCTGGCACCCGAGGTTTGTGCACGCAGCGAGCAGCGCTGGTCGCTGTCGCCGCTGACCCTGCCTCATCCGCTGGTGCGAATCCTGATCGGCGAACAGATCTACCGCGCCTGGACGCTGCTGTCCGGTCATCCCTATCACAAGTAGTCCGCGAACCCCTTCAAGATGCCGCAACCGATTCAACTCAAGGATCACGAGAAGGACGCCGTGCTGGTGCGCCGGCGCGTCATCGTCGGCCTTGCGTTCGTGTTGCTGTTGATCGGTGTGCTGGTGTCGCGGATGTACTACCTGCAGGTGGTGCAGTTCGAGCACCATTCGACGCTGTCGGAGAACAACCGCGTCCACGTGCAGCCGATCCCGCCCAATCGTGGCTTGATCTTCGACCGCAAGGGCCGGGTCATTGCCGACAACCGGCCCAGTTTCAGCCTGACCGTCACCCGCGAACGCGCCGGCGACTGGAAGACTGTGCTCGATGGCGTGGTCGAGGTGCTGGAGCTCAGCGAGGAAGAGCGTGGGCTGTTCGAGAAACGCGTGTTGCAGGGGCGCCGGCCATTCGAGCCGGTACCGATCATGTATGAGCTGTCCGAGGAGCAGATTGCGCGCATTGCCGTGAATCAGTTCCGCCTGCCTGGGGTCGAGGTGGCGGCGCAGCTGGTCCGGCATTACCCGCAGGGTCCGCACTTCGCGCACTCGGTAGGCTATGTCGGGCGAATCAACGAGCAAGAGCTCAAGCAGCTCGACCCGGTCAATTACAGCGGCACGCACCATGTCGGCAAGACCGGTATCGAGAAATTCTACGAGGACGAGCTGCACGGCCAGGTTGGCTACGAAGAGGTCGAAACCAATGCCCGCGGCAGGGTCTTGCGCGTGCTCAAGCGTACCGATCCGATACCGGGCAAGGACATCACGCTGTCGCTCGATCTCGACCTGCAGGAGGCCGCAGAAGCGGCGCTCGGTGGTCGTCGCGGTGCAATCGTCGCGCTGCTGCCGAGCACTGGCGAGGTGGTGGCGATGGTCAGTCAGCCGAGCTTCAACCCCAACCTGTTCGTCACCGGNATCAGCTTCAAGGATTACGGTGAACTGCGCGACTCTATTGATCGTCCGTTGTTCAACCGTGTGCTGCGAGGCCTTTACCCGCCCGGCTCGACCATCAAGCCAATGATGGCCGTTGCCGGCCTCGATGCCGGCGTGATCACGCCGAGCAGTCGCGTGTTCGATCCGGGCTTTTTCCAACTGCCGAACGTGAAGCACAAGTACCGCAACTGGAACCGCAACGGCGACGGCTGGGTGGACCTGGACCTGGCCATCGCCCGCTCCAACGACACCTACTTCTACGACATGGCCCACAAGCTGGGCGTCGATCGCATGCACGAATACATGACCCGNTTCGGCCTGGGGCAGCGCGTATCCCTGGACATGCACGAGGAGACGGCNGGCCTGATGCCGTCGCGCGACTGGAAACGGGCGCGCTATCGCCAGCCCTGGTATCCCGGTGAAACAGTGATTCTCGGTATCGGCCAGGGTTACATGCAGGCCACGCCGCTGCAGCTGGCCCAGGCCACGGCGCTAGTGGCGACCCGCGGCAAGTGGATTCGGCCGCATCTGGCGCGCAGCGTCGGTAGTGAAGCGCCGGTGGACCATGATCCGGTTCCGGACATCCAGCTTCGCGATNCGCGCTTCTGGGACTACGCGACCCACGGCATGGAGCAGGTTCTGCATGGCGCGCGGGGTACGGCAAGGAAGGTCGGTGACAGNGCGGCGTATCGTATTGCCGGCAAGAGCGGTACCGCCCAGGTGGTCGCGATNCGCCAGGGCGAGAAATACGACAGTGCCAAGCTGGCCGAACGCCATCGGGACCATGCGCTGTTCGTCGCCTTCGCCCCGGTGCATGACCCGCAGATCGCCGTGGCGGTGATGGTCGAGAACGGCGAATCCGGTTCGGGCGTCGCCGCGCCGGTGGCCAAGCAGGTCATGGACGCCTGGCTGCTGAACGAGGAGGGCGTGCTCAAGCCCGAGTTCGCCCCGCCGCTGACCGCCGAAGGGAAGAAGCCATGAGCGGCAATTTCGACCGAACCCTGTCGCGCGAGGACGTACTGCGGCGTCGCGCCAGCCTGTTGCAGCGCATGCATATCGACGGGCTGCTGCTGGTGCTGCTGCTGATGCTGGCGGCGGGCAGCCTGTTCATTCTCTATTCGGCCAGCGGCAAGAACTGGGATCTGGTCATCAAGCAGGCGACGTCTTTCGGCCTCGGCCTGGGNGCAATGCTGGTCATTGCACAGTTCGAGCCACGCTTCATGGCGCGCTGGGTACCGCTGGGCTATCTCGCTGTGGTAGCGCTNCTGGTGGCGGTCGAGGTCGTCGGCCATACAGCGATGGGCGCCACCCGCTGGATCAACATTCCGGGGGTGATCCGCTTCCAGCCGTCGGAGTTCATGAAGATCATCATGCCGATGACCATCGCCTGGTATCTGTCCTCGCGCAGCCTGCCGCCGAGCATCAAGCACACTGCGATCAGTCTGTCGCTGATCCTCGTGCCCTTCGTGCTGATCCTCAAACAGCCGGATCTGGGCACGTCGCTGCTGATTCTCGCCTCCGGCGCATTCGTCCTGTTCATCGGCGGCCTGCGTTGGCGCTGGATCATTGGCGCGGTCACGGCGATCGTGCCCATCGCTGTGGCGATGTGGTACTTCGTACTGCACAACTACCAGAAGCAGCGAGTACTGACGTTTCTCGATCCGGAAAGCGATCCGCTGGGCACTGGCTGGAACATCATCCAGTCGAAGGCGGCGATCGGTTCGGGTGGGGTGTTCGGCAAGGGCTGGCTGGCAGGCACGCAGTCGCACCTGGATTTTTTGCCGGAAAGCCACACGGACTTTATCATCGCCGTGCTCGCTGAAGAGTTCGGCCTGGTCGGGGTCTGCCTGCTGCTGCTGGTGTATGGTCTGCTGATCACTCGCGGCCTTGTTATCACCGTGCAGGCGCAAACGCTGTTTGGAAAACTGCTGGCCGGTGCGCTGACGATGACCTTCTTTGTTTACGTTTTCGTCAATATCGGTATGGTCAGTGGGCTGTTGCCGGTGGTGGGGGTGCCATTGCCCTTCATTAGTTATGGCGGAACTTCATTGGTGACCCTGCTGTCAGGGTTCGGGGTTTTGATGTCGATCCACACCCATCGCAAGTGGATCGCGCAGGTTTGACGAGAGTGAATTTGTTGACTTCATTACGGCGTGGCTTGATGGCGCGGATGCTAGGGGGCGTGGCTTTGGCCGGCGCTGTGCTGGGAAGCCTGCCGCTGCAGGCGGCCGATTACACCGGCGCCAACGTAGACGAGTTCATCGCGGAGATGACCCGCGACTACGGATTTGCCGACGAGCAGCTGCGTGACCTGTTCAAGCAGGCCGAGCGCAAGCAGGCGATTCTCGATGCCATTTCGCGTCCTGCGGAGCGGGTCAAGCCGTGGAAGGAATACCGACCTATCTTCCTCACCGACTCGCGCATCGCCCAGGGCGTCGATTTCTGGCGGGAGAACGAAGCCGCGCTGACTCGTGCGGAAACCGAATACGGCGTGCCGGCGGAAATCATCGTCGCGATCATCGGCGTGGAAACCTTCTACGGCCGCAATACCGGTAGCCATCGGGTGATCGATGCGCTGTCGACGCTGGGCTTCGATTACCCTCCGCGTCAGCCGTTTTTCCGTCAGCAGCTCAAGGAGTTCCTGCTGCTGACCCGTGAGGAGCAGGTCGACCCGCTTACGCTCAAGGGCTCCTACGCGGGTGCGATGGGACTGCCGCAGTTCATGCCGAGCAGCTTCCGCGCCTACGCGGTGGATTTCGACGGCGACGGGCACATCGATATCTGGAACAACCCCACCGATGCCATCGGCAGTGCGGCCAGTTACTTCAAGCAACATGGCTGGGCTGCGGGCGAGCCGGTGGTGGCGCGGGCCAAGGTGGCGGCGAGCGCTATGAAGAAGGGCTGACCGTCGGCCTGGAGTCGCAGAAGAATGCCGGCGAAATGCGTAGCCTGGGCTGGCAGTTCGACAAGTCGGTGGCCGACGATACGGCCATTACCGCCTTCCGCCTGGATGGCGCAGAGGGTGATGAGTACTGGCTGGGCCTGCCAAATTTCTATGTCATTACCCGCTACAACCGTAGCGTGATGTATGCGATGGCCGTGCATCAGCTGTCCCAGCTGCTGGCCGAAGCGCGAGGCGAACAATGACCGTGATCTGGACAAGGCTGGTCGCGCTGGGGGTCGCCGGGGCGCTGCTGGCGAGCTGCTCATCGACGCCGACACCGAGCAGTGCACCAAGCAAGAGTACCGGTATCAGTGGTCCCGGCGACTACAGCCGTCCGCACAAGGACGGCGCGCCCTGGTGGGACGTCGACGTTTCGCAGATCCCCGACGCCACGCCGATGCCACATTACGGCCGTTACAAGGCCAATCCCTATACGGTGCTGGGCAAGACCTACTTTCCAATCAGCGATGGTCGACGTTATTCGGCTACCGGGACGGCATCCTGGTATGGCACCAAGTTTCACGGCCAGCCCACCGCCAACGGCGAGAAGTACGACCTTTATGGCATGAGCGCGGCGCACAAGACGCTGCCCTTGCCCACTTACGTCAAGGTCACCAATCTGGATAACGGGCGCACCGTGGTCTTGCGCGTCAATGACCGTGGTCCGTTCTACTCCGATCGGATCATCGATCTGTCTTTCGCCGCGGCGAAGAAGCTCGGCTATGCCGAGAGCGGAACGGCGCGGGTAAAGGTCGAAGGCATCGACCCTCAGCAATGGTGGGCCGACCAGGGCCGACCGGTGCCCACGATGATGGCGCAGCCGGAGATGGTTGCGAGCAAGCCCGCCAGCAATGTCGCGCAGCCGATCGAACAGTACACGCCGCCGCCCCAGCAGCACGCTGCGGCCACGGTGCCGCTGGAAGTCGATGCAAAAAAAAACGCTTCGCCCGCAGCCTCTGGCCTGTTTCTCCAGGTTGGCGCCTTCGCCAATCCGGATGCAGCGCAGTTGCTCAAGGACAAGCTGAGCGGCGTGGTCTCTGCCCCGGTGTTCATCAGCTCGGTGGTACACAACCAGCAGACCCTGCACCGCGTGCGCCTGGGACCCATCGACACACCGGATGAGGCCATGCAGCTCGAAGAGAGCGTACGCCTGGCCAACCTCGGACAGCCGCGGCGCGTTGCCGCTGACTGATCGCTGCAAACCTTGCCTTCGTTTTACCTGACTAATTTGAGATTCGGATGAACATCACCAGCCTCGTGCAACGCTTCATAGTCCTGGCAGTGCTGACGGTCACCCCGACTGTCTGGGCAGCGCAGATCGTACCGTCCGCCCCGCAGCTGGCGGCCAAGTCCTACATGCTGATGGACGCGGCCAGCGGCGAGGTACTGGTCGAGCACAACGGTGACGAGCGCCTGCCGCCAGCGAGCCTGACCAAGCTGAT
>JGI25321J39296_1001631_pt1 | contig 12469 bp, 10 predicted proteins | sample AutmiccommuBRH23_FD_39296 | JGI IMG/M metagenome (IMG submission 39296)
TTTTAGGGGTGGGTATTGTTCTTGTACCCTGGTCTATTTTGGCCTTCATAAGTGGGCATAGCCTTTTGGCTATTGAGCTTCTGCTACTAACGACTCTAATCACAATTCTGCGGCACATCATTGAACCGAAAATTCTGGGGGACAATGTAGGACTCGATCCGCTCTTTGTACTCGTTAGTATGTATATTGGACTGGCATCCACGGGAGTAATTGGATTAATCTTAGGTCCATTTATTCTTATTGCTTATCAAGCTTTGCGTAAAGCAGGCGTCTTCCGAAATCTTTGATCCACGGTGACTGAACAATTTAGGAGTGACTTTCTTGGAAAACAATAAAAAGGTTGTTACCTTAGCCTATGGTTGCCAAATGTCTGAACGTGATGCTGAAACTTTGACAGAGATCACTAGACGCTTAGGTTATTTGCCCTCAGATGATCTTGAAACTGCAGACTTAGTGATTGTAAATACCTGTTGTGTAAGAGAAAGTGCAGAGAATAAGATACTTGGAAAAATCGGAGAACTAAAAAAACTTAAAGAACGAAATTCTAACGTAAAAATTGCTATTACTGGCTGTATGGTTCAACAACCTGATGCTTTAGAGCGTTTACAGAAACGAGCACCTCATGTGGATATGTGGTCCGGAACCCATAATTTACACGACTTTTCCGCCCTTTTACAGCGGGTAGAACAGGGAGAAAAAGTGGCAGAAGTTTGGCAAGAACCAAAAACAATTTTAGAAGTTACACCACTTGCCGAGAAAGGCAAGCTACAGGCCAATGTAAACATTATGTATGGTTGCAATAATTTCTGCTCGTATTGCATTGTTCCCCATGTTCGTGGTAGGGAAAGGAGCCGAAAACCAGAGGAAATTCTTCAAGAAATCGAAACCCTAGTGAACAATGGCTGCCGAGAAGTCACATTATTAGGACAAAATGTGAACTCCTACGGCAAGGAGTTTTCACCCGCCTATGATTTTGCTGATTTACTCCAGCAAGTAGATCAAATCGCATTTCTAATACGGGTTCGCTTCATTACCTCTCATCCCAAAGATTTATCAGATAAGCTGATTGAAACTGTTGCTAACGGGGAAAAACTTTGTGAGCACTTTCATCTCCCCATTCAATCAGGCAGTAATTTTATTTTAGAGTGCATGAATCGGAAATATACTAGGGAATACTATTTAAGCCGAGTTCAAAAAATTCGCGAACTTATTCCGAATGCTAGCTTAACCACGGATATTATCGTTGGTTTTCCCGGGGAATCGGAAAAAGACTTCGAGCAGACCCTCGCTATGATGAATCAAGCACATTATAGTCAAGCTTTCACCTTTATGTATTCTAAACGATCAGGAACGCTTGCCGCAAAGATGGAAGATCAGATTCCCTTAGACGTTAAAAAGAGGCGTTTACAGAAATTGATGAGTGTCCAGAACCAAGAAAGCCTTGAATGGCGGCAAAATATGATCGGAAAATTAGTTGAAGTTCTTGTGGAAGGCCCTAGTAAAACAAATCCTCAGCGTTTAAGCGGACGAACTCGCGGAAACGAACTTGTCGTTTTTAATGGTAATCTTGAAACTATCGGATCGTTGGTTAATGTAAGAATCAATGAAGCAGGATCCTGGACCTTAATAGGAAAGGTTGAATAATAAATTATTTAATGCAGGAATTCAGAGTTATATGTAGAAAGTAATATTCGGAGGTGTGTTAAGAATGGTTAATAGTGAAATTTCAGAAAAAGCTGGACTATTGGCTGATGCTATTGCTCGAAGCTCGGAGCTTGCCGACTTACGTAGAACGGAAGATGCCATGGCAGCTGACCAGTCAGCCCAACAATTGATTGCAGAATTACAGAAAGCTCAAGAGCGGTTTATGGAAAAGGAACAAAGTAATAGTGAGCCTTCTGAAGCCGATAAAAATGCGGTCGATGAAATTGAAACAAAAGTAGAGGGTAACCCAGCCATCGTCGCTTATATGACAGCGCAAGACAATTTCACGCAAATGTTGGATAGTGTTAATAAGATTCTAGCTGGGGCGATTGCCGGCGCTACAGGCGGTTGTTCCTGCCAAGACGATACTTGTGATCCTGGCGGATGTGAACCAGGTGGGTGTGGTAGCGGAGGCTGCGGTTGTTCAGGAAACTAACACCTGACTAAGTACAATATGTTATTAGAAGGGAAGGGCTTAATCGGTAGCTCTTCCCTTTTAGGATTAATTTAAACTTGGGATTACTTATACTCTTGTTGTTAGATTGAACTAATTTCTTAAAAGGGGAGAATTCAAGGTATGACCACCCCGATGATGCTCCAATATCGAGGAATAAAAGATAAAGCCCCTGGAACGATTCTTTTTTATCGATTAGGCGATTTTTATGAAATGTTTGGTGAGGATGCCGAATTAGCTGCACCCATTTTACAAATAGCCTTAACTGGTCGAGATGCAGGAGACGGGAAACGAATTGCCATGTGTGGCGTCCCTTATCATGCTTTAGATAATTACTTGTCTAAGCTCGTCAAGGCTGGCCATAAAGTCGCCATTTGTGAACAAGTGGAAGATGCCAAAAATGCTAAAGGGATTGTCAAACGTGACATTATTCGGATTGTTTCTCCAGGCACGCTGACCGAATCGGTCTCTGAACGGACCAATCATTATTTAGCCAGCGTCTATCAGGATACGTACTGGGGGCTCGCTTTTCTTGATTTATCCACTGGGGAATTTTCGNTGTTCCAAACCCCAGACCTTGACGTTCTTCTCACAGAACTTTCCCGTATTAATCCCGCTGAACTACTTTTGCCCCCTGAACTTTTGAAAAAGCCTAAACCTTGGCTAGGTTATTACTGTAGTGTGCGCGAACGAAAAACTTTTAGTGGTCAGGCTTTACAAGATCGCTTTCCTGCTCAACAGGATTTGTTTCAGGAATTTCCAGTAGGAACCCAAGCTGCTACAGCTTTATGGATCTACTTACTCGAAACGATGCCTGGCGTAGATCCTACCCATATTATAGAAATTACGACGTTCCGTTCTGAACACTGGATGTTTCTCGACCAATGGACTCGACGGAATCTTGAACTCACAGAATCCCTCCGTGGAATTGAAAAAAAAGGAACTCTCTTGTCAGTGCTTGATTTAACTCAAACCGCCTTAGGAGGTAGGCTTTTAAAACATTGGATTGAAAAACCCTTGCTTCGGCAAGCTGCAATAGATCGGCGTCTGGATGTGGTTGAAGAACTGACCTCGGACTCATTTCTGCGTAGAGACTTAGCTAAGCTTCTATCTGAGGTCTATGATCTCGAGCGCCTGATGGGGAAGGTTTCGTATGGGACTGCCAATGCCAAAGATTTATTAGCGTTGGCGCAAACTTTAGCTCTTCTTCCTGAAATTCGTACTCTCCTGACTTCTAGCTCAGCTGAAAACCTTAAAAGCAATGTTCCCCATCTTGAGGGACTTGACTCATTTGTCTCTAAGCTTCAAAGTGCTCTTAATCCCAATCCCCCTTTATCCTTACGCGATGGTAATATTATCAAAACCGGATATAGCCAAGAGGTTGATGAACTGCGTTCTATTTCGACAGGTGGCAAAGCATGGGTTGCCCAATTAGAAAACTCAGAACGTGAAAGAACCGGAATCCGTTCCTTGAAAATCGGATATAACAAAGTCTTTGGGTATTATATTGAAATCACCAATGCTAATGCTCATCTTAGTCCACCGGACTATGAGCGTAAGCAAACCTTGTCCAATGCCGAACGCTTCATTACTCCCCAATTAAAAGAGTACGAACAAAAGATTATTGGGGCAGAGGAAAAACTTAAGGACCTAGAGTATGAACTTCTATTGATTCTCCGGGAAGACGTGCGAACACACATTAAGATCGTTCTGCACATCGCTCAGGTTTTAGCCGAAATTGATGTCTTTGTCAGTTTAGCTGAAGTTGCAGTTCGTAATCACTATGTACGCCCACAGATTAAAGATGACGGTCAAATCCTGATCACAGAAGGCAGACACCCTGTTGTCGAACAAATGCTGGAACCCAGCGTGTTTGTACCCAATGATACCCTCATGTCTGAAAGTCTTCATTTAGCATTAATCACAGGCCCTAATATGGCAGGGAAATCGACCTACATGCGCCAAGTCGCCTTGATTGTCCTCATGGCACATATCGGCTCCTTTGTACCAGCAAAAAGTGCCTGCATCACACAGGTTGATCGGATTTTTACGAGGGTCGGTGCTTCAGATGATTTAGCAGCAGGACAAAGCACATTTATGGTCGAAATGCAAGAAGTCGCCCACATTTTGAAATATGCCACCGGGAAAAGTCTGATCATTTTAGACGAAATTGGACGGGGGACAGCGACATTTGACGGACTTAGCATCGCCTGGGCGGTTGCTGAATACCTTGTTCAACAGCCTAAGTTCAACCCTAAAACCCTTTTCGCCACGCATTATCATGAGCTAACCCATCTCCAAGACGATTTTTCCGGGCTATTTAACCTTCATGTTGGGGTAAAGGAACGGGGCGAGGACATCGTTTTTTTGCACAAAATATTGCCAGGTAAAGCAGATCGCAGTTACGGTATTCAAGTAGCCCGTTTAGCCGGTCTGCCGCAACCCCTTCTTCAACGTGCTAAAACTTTACTTCTTGAATTAGAGTCCACTGAGCCAGCTCCTGCTTTTAGCGAACCACCCAAGCAGGTTACTCAATTTTCACTCTTTGACGTCCCACAAACCCACCCGCTTTTGCAAGAAATAAGCACACTGCCCATGGAAGACATGACTGCACGCCAAGCCCTTCAGTATCTGTTTGACCTGCGAGAGCGCATTCAAGCCTCAGAAACCTAAGGGGGGAGTAAATATGTCTAATCGAGTAGGGATCGATGTGGGAGGGACTTATACCGATGCAGTGTTGATTCACGATGGCCATATCCTACAGACTGCTAAGGTACCCACCCGTTCTGAAAATTTAGTGGAGACACTAATGGATGCTTTGGATAAGTTAAATATTCCAAATGAACAAGCGCTTAATCAGATAACCGTCAGCACAACGCTCGTGACAAACGCGATTCTCCAAAACCGAATCCCTCCCGTTCAATTACTATTATTTCCGGGAAACGGAATGAGAGTCGATGCACTGCCTTGGCCGGTTAGTTATTGTGAGCTTTCCGGAGATATAGATTTTCGGGGTCGAGAAATTGAGCCTCCTGATCTGAGCGAATGGGGAAAACTCCTGATACCAAATTTACGTGAGAATCCTGCCCAAGTAGCCATTGTAGGAAAGTTCTCGCATCGAAACAGTCTTCATGAGCAACAACTCGCTTCCTACCTGCGGGGAATTAATCCCTCTTTAAGCATTGCTTTAGGACACGTTTGGGGACAAGCTAATTTTTATCGTCGTAGTCTGACTACATATCTTAATCTTGGTGTTTCCAACTTATTTCAGAATTTTACTGAAGAATTACAAAGTGCCGTATCCACTCGGAAAATTCTGGCGCCCATTTCGATTTTAAAGGCGGATGGAGGTATCTTACCGATTGCCAAGCTTCGACCTGTCGAATCCATCTACTCTGGACCAGCGGCTAGTATACTTGCCGCACTGACTCAAAATGAACCCACTGCTTCTTCTATAATAGTGGATATTGGTGGAACAACCACCGATATTGGTCTAGTGCTTTCCGGTGTTCCGTTGCTCAGTTCAAAAGGAGCGCAAATTGGTCCTTATTCAACTCTTGTCCGTTCACTTGCGGTGCGTTCGATTCCAGTCGGGGGGGACTCTGCCATCCGTGCTACAGATCAAGGTTTTGTCCTAGAAAATTTTCGACTCGGTCCAGCCTATTGTTTGGGAGGGAACATACCCACACCAACGGATGCGATGCGTTATCTCGGGTTGATAGACTATGGTAATGAGCGCTTAGCAGAAGAAGCCTTGGCCTCTATTTTGCCGATCGAACGACGAACACCGGAATTTCTGCAAGAACTGGCAACTGCGATTATTGACACTGTTGCTGAGAAAATTAGTGAGGCAGTTGATTCCCTTAAGCAAGAGTGGCAAGAAGAACCAGCTTATAAAGTATGGGAGGTTCTCCACCCCCAGGAAGCACATGCCTTCAACACGTTGGTCAGCGGAGGCGGCGCACGGGGAATGACAACGGCTCTGGAAAAACGCCTCAGAACTCCTATTCAGCTCGGAGTATATCCGGAAGTTTCCAATGCCCTTGGTGCTGCTATGGCCAGACCTACCTTTGATTGCACCCTACATCTCGATACTTATATGAAACAGTATCAAATAGAAGAGACAGGAGAACAGGGGGTATGGTCTGGATCACTTCGTCCTTATCTCGAAGTTGAGGGGTTTCTAGATACGCTAGCTCAGCAGCAAGCTGCTTTTTATACGATTAATATGGAAAACGTGGATAAGGAGCCTTTTGATTTCTTTCCAATTGTTAAAGGGTATAAAACCGTGGGTCAAATTGTCCGCGGGGCCGTCCATCTGCGGTCTGGTGTGATCGGGAGGATACACGTATGAAACGAACTGGAATCTTGTTTTTTCCTGCCTTTGATTGGTCACTTGGCGACTCCCACCCAGAACGAGAAGAACGTCTCCTCTATACTCAGGAGCAATTGTTTGAAGAGGGAATTCTTGACTTACCCCAAATCAAACAGTACTCACCCCGTATTGCCTCGCTACATGAGGGCTTACGAGCCCAAGCTTTATTCCCTAACCCGGGGGTGCATACGGATTCGCTAGATGCCCACCTCATTGCAGCCGGAAGTGCCATCTTACTTGGCGAAGCACGCGTCAGCGGAGACATTGCAAATGGCTTCGTCCTGGCTCGCCCTCCAGGACATCATTCTGGAGCAACCGTTTGGGGAAATCGTGGGTTTTGCACGCTCAATAATGAGGCTATCCTTGTGAATCATTTACGGGCGCGTTATGGAATCAGGAAGATCGCTATTGTCGATACCGATGTCCACCATGGGGACGGAACTCAAGATATCTTTTATCACGACCCGAATGTTCTGTTCATTTCCCTTCATCAAGACGGGCGCACACTTTATCCGGGAAGTGGATTTGTCAATGAAAAGGGGGGCCCGAATGCTTGGGATCAGACTTTAAACATTCCTCTTCCGCCCGGAACTGGAGACGAAGGGTACCACTACGTTCTGGAGAACTGGGTGTTACCTCGACTCCAAGCTTTTGCCCCTGACCTGATTATTAATTCAGCCGGACAAGACAATCATTTCACGGATCCCCTAGCAGCGATGAATCTAACTGCCAATGGGTACGGGCGAATTACCGAACTACTAAAACCGGATTTAGCGGTCCTGGAAGGCGGATATTCCATAGAGGGAGCATTGCCTTATGTCAATCTAGCAATTTTACTGGCGCTTGCCGGTGAAGATTATCATCATGTCCGAGAACCTAAAAAACTAGATCGTCCTGTTTTAGCCCTAGCAACCCTAAAGCCATATCTTGAGGAACTCAAGAAACAGCATCAAACCATTAAACCCAGCTTCACAATTCAGAACAAACCCTTCTTCCCCAAAGGGAATTGGATTTATAGTCCTCATTCCATCTATTATGATACAGAAGGGTTCCAAGAAACTCGACATGATTACATACGAGAGTGTGGTCAGTGCGCAGGAACCGTGTATATTGAAAGTAGGCGTTCGTTGTCTTCCCAAAAGTCTATGCTCGTGCGAATTCCGTTCCAAGCCTGCCCAGCTTGTGAACAAGCTGGGTATGAGCTGTGGGACCATCTACAACATCATTCTGAGGATACTACAAGTGGTTTACTACAAAACCAACTCCACGATCAACTAACCGTTTGGAATAGGAAGGAAGGACTGAGGGAATTTTGACACCAGTGATTCATATTCTTGATTCGCACTCAGCCAACCAAATTGCCGCGGGGGAAGTTGTTGAACGTCCAGCTTCTGTAGTCAAGGAACTAGTCGAAAACGCCCTCGACGCGGGGGCAAGACACATTGACATAACTATTGAAGGTAACGGCGTACCGCTAATTCGAGTGCGAGATGATGGCTGCGGAATCGCGATTTCAGATTTACCTTTGGCCGTTATTCGTCATGCTACAAGTAAGATCAGTCAGATTGACGACCTCGATCATTTAAAAACCCTTGGTTTCAGAGGGGAAGCCTTACCAAGTATTGCTTCAGTTTCTGAAATGGAAATTTCCTCACGTCCTGCCGATGAAGTGGCCGGATTATGTCTTAAGCTGATGGCTGGAGAGCAAGGGGAGTTTTCAGAAGTGGGGTGCCCTGTCGGCACGTCCGTGACTGTGCGTAATCTTTTTTTTAATACTCCCGCTCGATTGAAATTTCTAAAATCCATTCCGACAGAATTTGGTCTGATTAGCGATACGATCGGGCGAATCGCCCTGGCCCACCCAGAAGTCGCTTTTTCTTTAATTCATCCTCAACAAGTCGTTTTGCAAACCTCTGGACGCGGGGATTTACGTGAAACGATTGGAGCCATCCTCGGTCATGCTATCGCTCGACAGCTTATACCGATCGATGCGCAGCAAGGAGAATGGCAATTAGAGGGCTTTATCAGCCCACCAGATCTGGTACGATCTTCTAAGCAAACCCAAACATTTATGATTAACGGTCGAATTGTTCGCTCACCGCTCTTGAACCGTGCCCTCGAGGAAGGCTATCACACCCTCATCCCGGCTAAACTACATCCTGTCGTCGTACTTCATCTACATGTTCCGCCCTCAGAATATGATGTGAATGTCCACCCCACAAAAATGGATGTGCGCTTTAAGAATGAGCAGTCCTTATCTCCTTTTATCAGCCAGGCAGTTTATCAAAATCTAATTAAGAGTAAACCTTTACCCTCGTTTCATACCCAACTCCCATCAACGCACGAAGCGCAGACGGCATTCTCGCTCAAGGCTTCGCCACGTTCTGTTGTGGCATCGCTTTTGGAGAATTCCAAGCCAAGAGGGCAATTCCACGCAACACTACCACCATTCTTGGAGAATACCCCAGAGAAACAGTCCCTTAAACCCGAAACGTTTGTGCAACCAAAATTCTTTCTACCCGCTCAAGACCACTCTCGAAAGCTAGTGAGTCCGGTAGGGGACGTACCTAGTCAAATAGATTCACCTAAGTCAAACACCCAGGTGAACCCCTTGACTCAAAACAGCCCACTAGTCGAGGGTGATAAAATAACTGTCGACACTCTTGCTCATATCTGGCCTTTAGCACAGCTGTTCAACACCTATATCCTAGCGACTGACGGTGAAGTTCTCTTGATGATTGACCAACATGCTGCCCACGAACGAATCAACTATGAACGGCTGTTAGCGGAGTTCAAACAACATGATCATTCGAGTCAGGTTCTTCTAATTCCACTTCCCATGGAATTCACCATTCAGGAAGAACAAGTCGTTTTAGAAAATTTATGGAATCTAACTGAGATGGGATTTATTTTAGAGCAATTTGGCGAACGAACCTACTTATTACGGGGTGTACCCGTTCAAACAGGAACTGTCCAAGCAGACAGTCTATTACGTCAGTTTATCGAAGAAGTTTTACAAAAGAGTTCAATACCCACAATTGATAAATTATTAGAGGAATGGATTTATTTATTGGCTTGCAAAGAATCCATTAAAGCACAAGACTCACTTTCCCTGCTTGAAATGGAACAACTCATTGCCTTACTTGGCCAAAGTAAGAACCCATATACCTGTCCACATGGACGCCCAACCATGGTAAAAATGACTCGCCCAGAATTGGAAAAACGCTTTTACCGAACCTAAGGTACTTCTAGAAAGTGAACACGTTCAACTAACCTTGGCATCTTTGACAGGTTATTTTCTTTCATATGCCTAAACTGTCAGAAGTTTGTGTGCAACATGACACGGGCATACTGTCAGTAAAAGGGTACTTGTAATACAATAAACCGGAGGCTCTATGTTCAATGATAAACCAATCCTCATCAAAATTACGCATTCCGATTCAGACCTTCTGAAAAGATACTCTTGGTTTCGCCAGCAACCCGGCTGTAACTGGATCATAACAGGTAGTGGTGAAGGAGACTTACCAGAACTAGCAATTACTCGCCATGGCGTCATCTTAAAAAATGGGGCAGAACAACTATCTTTTCATCCCAGTATGGCCCTCATTCGACTCATAAATCTTTTGCGTGGTGAGTCTGATCGTTATCTCGAAGCAACTCAGCTAAAAGCTGGGGATGCTTTAATTGATGCTACCCTGGGTTTTGGGAGCGATGCTCTCATTGGGGCATGGGCAGTCGGCGAAAAGGGAAGTGTTCTGGCGCTTGAACAATCTCCGATTTTAGCCGCAATCGTGCAGGATGGCTTAAACCATATTACGGAGATCATTCCTAACGCTAAAAATAAGGATAAGCATGCTGCTTGGGCCGCTTTAGAACGAGCTTCTCGACGAATTGAAGTACACTGGGGAGAACACAGTGAGTACTTAAAGCATATCCCCTCCCGCTCGGTAAATGTGGTTTATTTTGATCCAATGTTTCGCCAGACATGTAAACAGTCTGACTCAATTCTGCCCTTGCATCAGTGGTCAGTCCATAATCCACTCGATCACGGGGCTGTAATAGAAGCATGTCGGGTTGCCCAGAACCGCGTCGTGCTCAAAGAACGCAAAAACAGTTCGGAATTTCGACGTCTGGGGTTCGACATACTCCTCGGAGGACGGTACAGTCCTGTCGATTATGGCGTCATTTTAGTATAGGCTTTAAATGGGGGTTGTTTTGGTGTACCCACTGATTATTATTATCGGCCCAACTGGCGTCGGTAAGACGTCACTAGGAATAGCCCTGGCCCAGAAATTAAGAGGGGAAATAATCTCTGGCGACTCTGTTCAAGTTTATAAAAAACTTGATATTGGTTCTGCGAAACCTTCTGCTGCAGAACTCCAAATTGTCCCACATCACCTGATTGATTATCTAGACCCCTCAGAGCCTTTTTCTGCCGCTCAGTTTAAGGTAAAGGCCACTTCCTTAATTGAAGAAATTAGGGGCCGTGGACATGTACCAATTGTGGTAGGAGGGACAGGACTCTATATTCGTTCCTTGCTTGATCCTTATGATTTCTCACAACATGGTTCTGAAGAAATCCGTTCCAAATGGCAAGAATTCGCCCAATTACACGGGAACCTAGCGCTACATGTGGAGCTGAAGAGCCGCGACCATGAAACAGCGCAACACTTACACCCCAACGATGTTTTTCGCATTATTCGAGCCCTTGAAGTCTTTGAATTAACGGGTAGCACCCTTTCGAGTCAACGTCAATTTCGAGATAATGAATACAAGCCGCTCGATCCGTCGATTCTCTATATTGGGCTAACTGCTTCCCGCGAAATAATTTACGACAGAATCAATCGACGCTGCATCACAATGCTTTCTCAAGGTTTAATCGAAGAAACATTAAATCTATTAAACAACGGTTATGCACCAACGTTGAAGCCATTACAAAGCATAGGCTACCGCCATTCGCTTATGTTTCTAAAGGGACTTGTTACACAAGCTGAAATGTTACGTTTACTGCAAAGAGATACTCGTCATTTCGCAAAACGGCAACTGACCTGGTTTCGTCGTGACCCGCGAATTAGTTGGTATAATATTGAAACAGATTTGGACGTAATACTTGAGGATATTTTCAAGACTTGCAGAGCCTGTCAAACTCGTGTAGAATAGGTAAAAAGAAATATAAGGTGATGGAGGCAAATATATGAATAAATCGCCCATCAATTTACAAGATACCTTTTTAAATCAGGTACGTAAGGAAAATCTTCCTGTGACCATTTATTTGGTTAACGGGTTTCAGCTTAAGGGACTTATCAAAGGTTTCGATAACTTCACTGTGGTTATTGAGTTTGAAGGTAGACAACAGATGGTCTATAAACATGCAATTTCGACAGTCATGCCGATTCGTCCGATTAACTTTATGGCTGCAAGTGCAGCAGAAACAACCACGAATTCTTAAGCCTAACACTAAATAATTAGGGTAAGCTCGAAGTGAACTCGTTCAACTAAAGTTGAACATCGAGTCTTCGGTGACGTAAGTCATCCTACGCGCGAAGTATTCGTATAGGGCCGTGCGCTTCGGCGATACTCATCCTACGCCGGTAAGTTTCCTTTGTGGTTACGGCTTCGGCGATACTCTATCCTACGCCGATAAGAGCATCGCCATGACGATAAGCACGATACTCTCCAGTGACGTAAGTCTCCAGTACGATAGTCTCCAGTGGAGAGTATCGCCGAAGCCGTGATCCCGAAAAGAGTACTTATCGGCGTAGGATAGACTTACGCCAAAGGCGCTGATCCACAGACGAATACGTTCGCGCCGTAGGATGAGTATCGCCGAGCCACACACCCAAAATGATACTTCGTGGCGAAGGAACGAGCTTATCGCCACACTGCAACTCATTACGTATACTCCTGCAGTGTGGATTGGCTAGATGCCGTGATGG
>JGI25321J39296_1001653_pt1 | contig 12337 bp, 9 predicted proteins | sample AutmiccommuBRH23_FD_39296 | JGI IMG/M metagenome (IMG submission 39296)
CCGGCCCCCAACCCGGACCGCAACATCGATTTCGTGTCGAGCCTGAGCGGCCGGCTCGCCGCCCTGGGCGGGTCAATCGATGTCGCGCTGCGCTACGTGCCCGACGCGTTGACCGTCTCGCCCGCCGCCTTCGCCGCCTATCTGCGGGTCCTGGAAGGCGGCGATTGGCCGTCCCATGAAAATCTGGCGACGACGATCCTGCAGGACGTCAGCAACGAACTGGTGCCGCGCTGGGTCCAGGTCGTCACCCGCCGGGGCGGGGCGGACGGTGTGCCCGAACATAAGATTCTGGTCGAAGACCGCCAGCCGCAATGGAACAACGCGGCTCTTCTGGCGCATCTGCATTCGATCTGAAGAGAAGCCGGTGGGTCAGCCCACCGGGCGGGCCGCCTTGCGGCGCGCCGACTGGCGGCGATAGAGCTGCAGGCCGAGTTCGTCCAATTCACCCTGCTCCCGCCGCGCGTCTTCCAGTGCCGCCTCGCGCTTACGAATTTCGTCGGCGACCTGATATTTCTTCAATTCCATGAAGGCGCGGCTGAGGATGTCGCGGGCCTCCAGGATTTCCGCCTCCTTGGCACGGACCTTCTGATCGAGAAGGGCGCGACGATAACGGAACAGGTTATAGTAGGCGCCGAAGGTGATGCCCATTTCACTGGACCCGGCAAGTGCCTGTTCCCGTTTCAATTCGGCCTCCAGATCGCGGATCTGCTGATCCAGCTCATTCAGCCTGCGGATATGCTGGCCAAGCTCGCGCCGCCGTTCGTCGACGGTCCATTCATGCAGGCGGATCAGGTTCTTCAGACCGGCGGCCATGGGGGTTTGGTGTCTCCGTCAGGTCCGCGTCACGCCGCCGGGGCGGTGCCATCGGCGGGCGCCGCAGCCGCGTGTTGCGGTGCCGGTGCAGGCATATCAAGGGTTTCCGCCAGCAGGCGGTAGCAGGTATCGAGGTCCGTGACATCACCGATTTCCTGGCCCAGGAACGCTTCGATGGCGTCATAGTATTTGATCGACTCGTCGACCTTGGGGTCGGAGCCGCGGCGATAGGCGCCGAGGCGGATCAGTTCCGCCATGTCTTCGTAGACGGACAACAATTGCCGTGCGCGGAGGACCAGGGCGTTCTGTTCCGGCGTGTTGCAGGCCGGCATGGTTCGGGACACGCTGCGCAGAATGTTGATGGCGGGGTAGCGGCCCCGCTCGGCAATGGCGCGGTCAAGCACGACGTGGCCGTCCAGGATGCCGCGCACGGCATCGGCCACGGGTTCGTTATGGTCGTCGCCCTCGACCAGCACCGTGAACAACCCTGTCACGTCGCCTTGTCCCTGACGGCCGGGTCCGGCGCGCTCCAATAGCCGCGGCAACAACGCGAAGACCGAAGGGGTATAGCCCTTGGAGGCCGGCGGTTCGCCCACGGCCAGACTGATTTCTCGTTGCGCCATGGCGACGCGGGTGACGCTGTCCATCAGGCACAGTACGTTGGCGCCGCAGTCACGGAAGAATTCCGCCACGGCCATGGTCATGAAGGCCGCCTGCCGGCGCACCAAAGGCGGCTCGTCCGAGGTTGCAACGACGACGACCGAGCGTTTCAGGCCTTCTTCACCCAGATGATCCTCGATGAACTCGCGGGCCTCTCGGCCGCGTTCGCCGACCAGACCGATCACGCTGACCTCGGCGTCCGTGTTGCGCGCCATCATGGACAGCAGCGTGGATTTGCCGACCCCCGAGCCGGCGAAGATGCCGAGCCGCTGCCCGCGGCAGCAGGTCAGGAAGGTGTTCATCGCACGCACGCCGAGATCGACCTTGCCCCCGATGCGCGACCGTTCGTGGGCGGGCGGCGGCACCGTATGAATCGGATAGGGGGTCGAACCGGTGGGCAGCGGCCCCTTGCCGTCGACGGGCCGGCCGAAGGCGTCGATGACACGGCCCAACCAGGCCTCGACCGGATAGATGACCGGCTCCGACGCGCCGACTTCGACCTTGCAGCCCATGCCGATGCCGTCGACAGCACCGAACGGCATGACCAGCGCCTTGCCGTCACGGAACCCGACGACCTCGCAGGGAACCTTGCTGCCGTTCTTGGTGGTGATATCGCAATGATCGGAGACGGAGACCGCCCCCTGAAGGCCCTCGACCTCGACCAGCAGGCCGACGATGTTGGCGACCCGGCCAAAGTAAATCTGCCCGGTGTGCCGGTCGACTTCGTTCAGAATGTCATTGACGAACGTGTACAAGCGCTTTGACCGCGAATCCGAATACCGTTTTTATTGCCTGACCATACTATCACGGACAACGGTTGATGGAGTGTTAAGCCTCTGCTGAATAACGAAATATTCCTGGGGACAGTCCGTCAACTTGCACCGATTCGCCGCGGAGGTTATGGTTAACAAAGGTTAATGCGTCCGATTAAGGAGGCCGTTCATGCGTGTGCTGCTCGTCGAAGACGATCCCTCGACCCAGAAAAGCGTCAAGATGATGCTTGAATCGGCCAACATGGTCGTCGATACGACCGACCTCGGCGAGGACGGGTTGGAGATCGGAAAGCTCTACGACTACGACATCATCGTACTCGACATCATGCTGCCGGACATGGACGGGTTCGAGGTCCTNCGCCGATTGCGCGACTCACGGGTCAATACCCCGGTGCTGATCCTGTCGGGNCTGGGCGAGTCGGAAAGCAAGGTCAAGGGGCTCGGCCACGGCGCCGACGATTACCTGACCAAGCCCTTCATCAAGGAAGAACTGATGGCCCGCATTCAGGCCATCGTCCGGCGGTCCCAGGGCCACGCCCAGTCGATCATCCAGACCGGCCGGCTGATGGTCAATCTGGACACCCGGACGGTCGAGGTCGACAGCCAGCCGATCCATCTGACCGGCAAGGAATACGGCATTCTCGAATTGCTCAGCCTGCGCAAGGGCACGACCCTGACCAAGGAGATGTTCCTCAACCATCTCTATAACGGCATGGACGAGCCGGAATTGAAGATCATCGACGTGTTCATCTGCAAACTGCGCAAGAAGCTGTCGACGGCGACCGGCGGCGAGAACTACATCGAAACGGTGTGGGGACGCGGCTATGTGCTGCGCGATCCGGAACCGGCGCAGAAAGCCGCGGCCAACGGCTGACGCCCGGCCTCGGTCCAAAGTTCACGAACAAGAGGTGGGGCGTTCCCGCCTCTTTTTGTTTTCGGGAAAGGATAGGTCGAGGAGCTACTTTCCGGTCAGGGCGTAGACACCGCGCTGGCCCGCCACCGGGGCGAACTTGTCCGACACGCCGAGAACCGTCTCGGCCCCACCCAGGAACAGCATGCCGTAATCGGGCATCAGACCCGCCACGCCGGCCAGCACCTTGGTCTTGGTCGGCTGGTCGAAATAGATCAGCACGTTGCGGCAGAACACCACGTCGAACTTGCCCAACGGCGCCAGATTTTCCAGCAGATTATAGTATTTGTACTGAACCATCGCGCGGATTTCGGGCTTCAGCTGCCATTGATCATCCACCTTGTCGAAATATTTGACCAACATGGTGATGGGCAGGCCGCGCTGCACTTCAAACTGGGAATAGAGGCCGTTCTCTGCCTTCTTGAGCACCTGCCGGGAGATGTCCGTGCCGACGATCTCGATCTTCCAGCCGGCGAGCTTGGCCCCTGCTTCCTTCAAAAGCATGGCCAAGGAATAGGGTTCCTGCCCGTTCGAGGCGGCGGCACACCAAATGCGTAGGGATTTCTTGGCAGCGCACTTTTCCAGCATGTGCGGCAGAACGTGCTCGCGGAACAGGTCGAAGGGCTTGATGTCGCGGAAGAAGAACGATTCGTTCGTGGTCATCGCTTCCGTGACCTCGACGATTATCGCCTCGTTGTTCGACTTGCGGATTTCCGCGATCAGCTCCTCGACGCCCTTGATGTTATGAGCCCGGGCCACGGGCATCAGGCGGCTTTCCAGCAGATAGGCCTTGTCCTCGTTCAGGACCAGGCCCGAACGCTGCTTCAGCATCGTCGACATGAACTGGAAATCATCCGGCTTCATGCGGCCCTCGTGCGCAACTTGCTCATGACATGCGGGCCCAGATCTTTAAGCGGCAGAACCGCATTACACAATCCAGCCGTGGCAACCGCGCCCGGCATTCCCCAAACGACACTAGACGCCTCGTCTTGAGCAATAACCGCGCCACCGGCCTTGACCACGGCCGCGGCACCATCACGGCCGTCATGCCCCATTCCTGTCAGAATGACGGTCAACACGGCACCACCGAATTCGGCCGCGAGCGAACGCAGCATGGGATCGACGGAGGGCCGGCAGAAGTTCTCGGGCGGATCCTGATTGGTGCGAATAACCATGCCCGCACCGGATCGCTCGACCGTCATGTGAAAATTGCCCGGCGCGATGTAGATATGTCCGGCCTGCAGCGGCGTTCCGTCAGCGGCTTCCGTACAGGGCCAGCCGGTGGACTTGGCGATATGCTCGGCCAGGATGGTGGTGAAGGTCGCCGGCATGTGCTGCGTCACCATCACCGGCATGTTGATGTCGGGCCGGATGTCCTTGAACAGCTGGAACAGGGCCTGCGGCCCGCCGGTCGAGCTGCCGACCGCCAGAATGCGTGGGCGGACAGTCCCGCCGTCCGNCCGCAACTGCACCGGTTTTTCGTAGAGCGGCTTGGCGACCCGTTCCTTGGGCACCGGGATGGCCGACGCAGCACCCGGCGTCGACGGCGGACGCCGGCTGATCAGGCCGAGTTGGCGGATCTTTTCCAGAAGTTCCTGCTTGAAGATATCGCCGCCGGAAATCTCGCGCGTCGACGTCGGCTTCGGCACATAATCCGTCGCCCCGGCCTGAAGGGCGCGCAGGCTGATATCGGCGTTCTTTTCCGTCAGGGTCGACGCCATGATGATCTTGACGTCGGGCTTGATCTCCAAAAGCTTCGGGATCGCCGTCAGGCCGTCCATCACCGGCATTTCGATGTCCAGGATGATGACATCGACGGGATGCGCTTTCAGGCGGTCCACGGCCATCTGGCCGTTGCCGACCGACGCCGCGACACGCAGGCCCGGCTCGCCCTCGATCATGCGCGCGATCAGGCCGCGGATCACGGCAGAATCGTCGACCAACATGACGCGGACTTCGTCACTCGTCATCCGTAACCCCTTATCGCGTCGCGATAAACCACATCCGCCGCCCGTCGGTCGGCAGACAGTTAAAGAAGGCCGACCTGCGAGAACTTCGCTTGGATGATCTCGCTGTCGAATGGCTTCATGATGTATTCATTCGCACCAGCTTCGATCGCTTCCTGGATATGCTGGATGTCGTTTTCAGTGGTGCAGAACACGACAATCGGGCCGCCGCCACCGGGCAGCGCACGCAATTCCCGCAAAAACTCGATGCCGCTCATGATCGGCATGTTCCAATCCAGCAACACGGCGTCGGGCAGCTTTTGCTTGCACGCATCCAGGGCTTCCTGGCCATCAGCCGCCTCAACCGTCTCGAAGCTGAGTTCTTCGAGGATCTTCCGAGCGACCATCCGGATTACTTTCGAGTCGTCAACGATCAGACAAGATTTCATTAGCCCACCCGCGTCAGTTCGTCTTCGGTTGCATACGGATTACCGTTACCTCGGCTGTCCTCCGTAAGTTTCCCTGCACCCCCAGATGCCGACGGCATCAACCTGGATAACAGGACTTATGCTGATATCGCAATAACGATCCTTGCGCCATGCGTTTCGACAATCCGGCCGAAACCTTAGCTTGCGCGGCCGGAAGCCGCCCCNGCCACGGTCTGGGCCAGACTGGATACCAGGGCTTCGCGATCGAATTTGGCGACATAGTCGTNAAAGCCCGCGTTGCGTCCGCGTTCGAAATCGGCGCTCGTGGCGCGGGCCGACAGCGCCACCATGGGCACNTTTTCCCACGCCCCGCCGCGGCGAACCTCGTTCGCGAATTCGAAACCGTTCATCCCCGGCATTTCGATGTCGGAAATGATGACGTCGAAAGCGGCACCCTTATCACGCATGGTGAGCGCTTCCTGGGCACTTTGCAGCGCCGTGACCTGCCATCCCGCGACCGACAGCAACGGCGCCAGCAGGTTACGGAAAAACGGACTATCGTCGATCAGAAGCGCCCTACGCCGGCCGCCNGAACTGGATTCGATCGCGGCGGCATCCGCGGAGCCGAACCAGTCGGAGAACGCCTGGGTCAGGAAGTAGCCGGCGTCGATCACGTCCGTCGCCTTGCCGGCGATGACGGCACTGCCGATCAGGCCTGGAATATCCGTGGTCAACTCGATCTTCAGGCGGTCGTCGACGATGTCGACGATCTCGTCCACGACCAGGCCCATCGACCGTTCGCGATCGGTGAACACCAGGATCGGCTGGCGGCCCGTTTCCTTGAACTGATGGGTGGCGGCGAACGGGATCAGCGGCATCAGCTGTTCGCGGTACTGCACCATGACNTGGCCGTGCGAGGTTTCGGTCTCGGACATGTCGATCTCTTCGAGCCGCGCGACCAGGGCCAGCGGCACTGCCTTGAGTTCCGGCCCGCCGGCACGGAAGACCAGCAGGGACGTCGTTTCCTCGTCCGTCGACACGGCCTGNATATCGGCTTCCGAACGGTGTTCGGTATCCATTTCCCCGGCGGCCTCGGCGATGCCGTTGGGATCCAGGATCATGATCACGCTGCCGTCGCCGAGAATCGTGTTGCCGGAATAGAAGGTGATGTCGCGCANGATGGGAGCCACCGGCTTGACCACGATTTCCTCGGTATCGAACACCCGGTCGACGATGATGCCGAAGGTGTTGGAGCCGACCTGAGTAACGACGATGAATACTTCCTCGTCATCGGCGATCGCTTCCGCCACCAGGGCGTCGGTGGTTTTGGGCGCCGCGTCCCCGTCCTTNTCGCCGCCGTTGCTCTTGTCGGCCTTGGGNGGATCCTGCAGGCGCAGCAGCTCGCGCAACGAAATCAGCGGCAACAGCCGGTCGCGCAGGCGCAACACGGCTGATTCGTTGATCATCTCGATGGCGTTTTCCGACTGCGCAGAGGCACGGACCAGTTCCAGAACGCTGATCTGCGGCACCGCAAAGCGTTCGCCGCAGCACTCGACGATCAGGGCCGAGACGATGGCCAGGGTCAGCGGAATCTTGATGGTGAAGGTCGAGCCCTTGCCCGGCGTCGTCTTCAGCTCGACGGTGCCGCCGATCTTCTCGATGTTGGTGCGCACCACGTCCATGCCGACGCCGCGGCCCGACACGTTGGTGATCTTTTCCGCCGTCGAGAACCCGGCCTTGAAGATGAACATGCCGATCTGCTGATCGGTCATCTGCCCCAGGTCGGCTTCGGTCGTCAGGCCGTTTTCCAGCGCCTTCTGCTTGATGCGGTCGATGTTTAGGCCGCGTCCGTCGTCGGCGATCTCGATGATGATATGGCCGCCTTCGTGGTAGGCGTTCAGGGTGATCGTCCCGGTGTCGGACTTGCCGGCGGCCTGGCGGCCTTCGATGTCTTCAAGCCCGTGGTCGGCCGAATTTCGGACCATATGGGTCAACGGATCCTTGATCAGTTCCAGAACCTGGCGATCCAATTCCGTTTCCGCGCCGAGCATGACCAGTTCGATCTTCTTGCCCGATTCAACGGCCAGGTCGCGCACGATGCGCGGCAGCTTGGCCCAGGCATTGCCGATCGGCTGCATCCGCGTCTTCATGACGCCTTCCTGCAGGTCCGTGGTGATATGCGACAGGCGCTGCAACGGTACCGTGAATTCGCTGTCGTCCAGACCGCGCACCATCTGCAGCAGCTGGTTGCGGGTCAGCACCAGTTCGGAGACCAGAGTCATGAGGTCTTCCAGAACGTCGACGTTGACGCGGATCGACGATGCGGCGACACCGCCCCCGGATTTTCCCGTGTCCTTCTTTTCCGCATCCTTGGACGGGGCGGGGGCCGGCACGCTGGCTTTGGACGCCTTTTCGGCCTCGCGCTCCTGCTCCATTTCGGCACGCAGTTCCGCTTCCGTCGCGGCGCGGGCGCCGGCCACCTGGGCGGCCTCGACCTCGTCCAAAAGTTCCTGGGCCACGGGGGCACCATGTTCGTTTGTCGCCGGCGTCGCGGCCTTTGCGGCCTCGGCGGCGCGCTCGGCGGCCAATTCGGCCTCAAGCTGCTCCTGGGATGCGGCCTTCACGCCCTGGGCCGTCGCGGCCTCGACCTCGGCCAGCAGTTCGGCCGCCACCGGGGCGCCGAATTCGTTGACCGCGGCGGCACCGCCCGTGGCGGAGGCTGCGGCGGCGGGCGCCGCCGGCGCGGCCTTGGCGCCGCCACCTTCCGCATAGGCGTTCAGATCGTCGATCAGTTCCTGATCGTCGCCTTCGGGTTCGGCCCCCGTTTCCTCGAGCTTGCCCAACAGGTCGCGGACACAGTCCAGGCATTTGAGGATGAGCGTCACCGCCTCGGGCGTGACCTCCAACTCGCCGTCGCGGAACTTGCCGAGCACGTTCTCACCGGCATGGGCCACCGATTCCAATCGCGGCAGCCCCAGGAACCCGCAGGTTCCTTTGATGGTATGAACCAGGCGGAAAATGTTCCCAAGGATTGCCTTATTGTCCGGTTCCTGTTCGAACTTGACCAGTTCGACGTCGAGCACGGCAAGGTTTTCCGAGGTCTCGGTAAGAAATTCAGTGAGAAGGTCGTCCATNTGTGCGCTCCTGGGAGCCGGCGGCCCCGAACATAAGTTTCCGCATAAAGTAGCGTGCAACAAGGGCATCTCGGCTTATTGCACGCCGTCTACGTTAGTTAGTTTTGCATCGGGAAAACGTACGAAACCCACCGTGATTTCGACCGTGCGGTGCCGCCTCCCGGTATAAAAATTTCTAAGGCTCGGGAAATTAAAGCAAAACCACCACAGGGCGGCAAATGAATTCACCCGGATTTCACTATGACTGATGGCCTAGCCACCATTTCANNTACGGTTGCGGTCATCGCCTGNGCCTATCCNCGCCCGCCCCTGTCCTGCGGAAACAGCGCCATGAAGCGGATTTCGCCGTCGCCTTCATCGGAGGTCTCGATACGGCCGCCTTCGGCGCGCGCCAGCACTTGGGCGAAATAGGCATGCACGGTGCGCGCACTCACCACGTCTTCGTCCGCGTCCGGGTCAAGGGCCGCCATCAGGTCGGACTTCAGCACCGCGCCGACGCCCTGCGCGCTCACGGCAAGGCCCACACCTTCGGGCAGGGCCGCCGAGTGAACCGTGACCGGCCCACCCCGGGGCAGGCATTCGGACGCCAGCAAAATCATGAGAAGCAGCACCTTGCCGACGCCCGCGGGCAGGCTGTCGGGGGCGTGGCTGCTTTCCGGCCATTCCAGTTCGGCCTTACCGCCCGCCAGCATTTCGCCCGCCAGTTCCCGGGCCTCGTTGAGGCTCAACGTGCCCACGGCGGAAGCCTTGCCGCCAGCCGCGCCGAAAGCGATGCGGAAGAACGCCAGGCGGCGCGTGACCTCGGCGGCGCTTGAGGTCACCAGATCCAGGGCGTCGCCGTCCAAATCGCCATCTTCAGCCAGTTCCAGGCCCGCGTTGACGGCCCCCGCCGGCCCGACCAGATCATGGCACAGGCGCGAGCACAGCAACTGGGCAAGGCGGATGTCTGCAGTCATGTCCCTGAATGTCCTCGGTCGTCGTCCGTTCAGCCCCCCTCCGCAAGGCGGTGCCGAAACCGACTATTGCCGACCCGCCCCCAGGGCACAAGGCCCAAGCCGGGCCCCCCGCCCGCGGGCGGGGAGCGCCACCTCGAAACCGGCGCGACGGCATTTCAAGGATGCGAAAAAGCGCCTTTTCACCGCTTCCCGAAGCGCCTCGATCATGTTATAGAAAGCCTGTGGTATACCAAATGCCAACATAAAAACCGGGGTTATTGCTCAAAATTTCCAGAGAATTCGGTAATGGCCCGCGCCGTTTCGCGACATAATTCACCGCCGCCGGCGAAACGCCCAGCGCGGCCGTAAACGAGGCCCGCATCAATCGGGCCCGAATAAGACCAAGGAGGAAGCCCGCATGTCCACTGCCGCCGCCCAGAAAGGACGCCGCCGCGAGCGCGCCGCCTTCGGAAAGGGCCGCCAGATCACCGATCAGGCCANCGCCGACGTGCAGCGCCTTTTGGGCGATCAGCCGCGACGCCGCGAATACCTGATCGAATACCTGCATCTGATCCAGGACGCCTTCGGCCACTTGTCCGACGCCCATATGGCGGCGTTGGCCGCCGAACTGCGCNTGGCNCAGACGGAAGTCTACGAAGTCGCNACCTTCTACCACCACTTCGACGTGGTGAAGCAAGGCGAGGACGCGCCGCCGGCCCTGACCGTACGGGTCTGCGATTCGATCACTTGCGAAATGAAGGGCTCGGGCGCCCTGANGGCGCAACTCAAATCCATCCTGGGACCCGACGTGCGCGTCATCCACGCCCCCTGCGTNGGNGCNTGCGACAAGGCNCCGGTCGCCGTGGTCAAGCAACGCCAGATATTCCACGCCGACGTGGACAGCGTGAAGGCCGCCGTCGAGGCCGGCCAGGTCACCATGGACCTGCCCGCCTACAAGGACCTTGCCGCCTATCTTGCGGGCGGCGGCTACAAGGTTTTGGGCGATTGCCTGAAGGGCGATCGCGACCGGGATCAGGCCATTGAAATCATTAAGGAGTCCGGCCTGCGCGGGCTGGGCGGAGCCGGCTTCCCGACCGCCACCAAATGGGGCTTCATGAAGAATGCGCCGAAGCCCCGGCTGGTCGCCATCAACGCCGACGAGGGCGAGCCCGGCACCTTCAAGGACCGTCATTGCTTCGAGACCGACCCCCACCGGGTCATCGAGGGCGCCCTGATCGCCGCCTGGTCGATCGAGGCGGCGGCCGTCTACATCTACCTGCGCGACGAATATCCCGCCTGCCGCGAAGTGCTGCTGACCGAAATCAAGAAGGTCGAGGATGCGGGCCTGAACGGCGGCATCGAACTGCACGTGCGGCGCGGCGCCGGGGCCTACATCTGCGGTGAGGAATCGGGCATGCTGGAGAGCATCGAGGGCAAACGCGGCCTGCCGCGCAACCGCCCGCCGTTCCCGGCCCAGGCGGGCCTGTGGGGCCGTCCGACGCTGATCAACAACGTGGAAACGGTCTACTGGCTGCCCAAGATCATCGAACACGGCCCCCAGTGGTATCAGGACCAGGGCCGGCCGCATTTCTTCTCGGTCTCGGGGCGGGTCAAGGAACCGGGGGTCAAGCTGGCTCCTGCCGGGACCACGGCGCGCCAGCTGGTCGAGGATTATTGCGGCGGCATGGCCGACGGCCATACCTTCAAATCCTATCTGCCGGGCGGGGCGTCAGGCGGCATCCTGCCGGAAAGCCTGGCGGACGAACCGCTGGATTTCGGCACCCTGGACAAGCACGGCTGCTTCATCGGCTCGTCGGCGGTCGTGATCTTCTCCGAACAGGACGACGTTAAGGAAATCTGCAAGAACCTGATCCGGTTCTTCGAGGACGAAAGCTGCGGCCAATGCACGCCCTGCCGGGTCGGCTGCGAAAAAATGCTGAAACTGATCGACAAACCGAAATGGGATGCCGATCTGATAGATGAGCTGAGCCAGGCCATGCGCGATGCGTCGATCTGCGGCCTGGGCCAGGCAGCGCCCAATCCGGTGCAGGCGGCGCTGCGCTTCTTCCGGGAGGACGTGCAATGAGCGCCGAAACGACCGAAACGATCAAGTTCACCNTGGACGGCCAGCCGGCCGAAGCCAAGGCCGGCGAGACCATCTGGGATGTCGCCAAGCGGAACGGCAACACCATTCCCCACCTGTGCCACCGCCCGAAAAAGGGTTACCGGCCCGACGCCAACTGCCGCGCCTGCATGGTCGAGATCAAGGGCGAGCGCGTGCTGGCCCCCAGCTGCCGCCGCCAGCCGACGGAAGGCATGGAGGTCACGACCGACAACGAGCGCGCGACCAAGGCCCGGCGCATGGTGCTGGAACTGCTGATGTCCGATCAGCCGGAACGCCGCCAGGCCCACGATCCGGATTCCCTGTTCTGGTACTGGGCCGACAAGGCCGGTATCGCCGACAGCCGTTTCGAGGCCCGCGCCGCCTGCCCGGCGCCCGACCGCTCGCACAGCGCCATGGCCGTGAACCTGGACGCCTGCATTCAGTGCAACCTGTGCGTTCGCGCCTGCCGCGAGGTTCAGGTCAACGACGTCATCGGGATGGCGGGCCGCGGCCACAAGTCCAAGATCGTGTTCGACATGGACGACCCCATGGGCGACAGCACCTGCGTCGCCTGCGGTGAATGCGTGCAGGCCTGCCCGACCGGCGCCCTGATGCCGGCGACCATGGTCGACGA
>JGI25321J39296_1001703_pt1 | contig 11968 bp, 10 predicted proteins | sample AutmiccommuBRH23_FD_39296 | JGI IMG/M metagenome (IMG submission 39296)
TCAACGCCGAACGCACCCTGATCGCGGCCGAATGCATCGGTGACGGTTATTGGTTCACGGAGAAGGCGTCAGCCTATGCCAGGGAGCGCGTCGTTTTCGACCGACCGATCGGCCAGAACCAGGGCGTCCAGTTTCCGATCGCAAGGGCCTATGTGAACATCGAGGCGGCGAACCTCATGCGTTTCAAGGCCGCGCGGAAATTCGACGCCAACCAGGATTGCGGAGCCGAGGCCAACATGGCGAAGCTGCTGGCGGCGGACGCGTCCTGGGAGGCGGCCAACGTCTGCATGCAGGTCCATGGCGGTTTCGGGTTCGCGGAGGAATACGATATCGAGCGCAAATTCCGCGAGACACGACTTTACCAGGTCGCGCCGATCTCGACGAATTTCATCCTCTCCTATGTCGCCGAGCACGTGCTCGGCTTGCCGCGGTCGTTTTGAGCGGCGACGGTAACAGGAGGTTGAAGTTCACCGGCGAGCGCGCATGCGACATCGCCAGCACAGGCCGTCGAGTCACGGGTCCAGGTTGAAGGGGTTTCTCCGGATCGGCGACCTGTAGGAGCGAGTTTCATGCGTCCAAGCTCTGTTGGCGCAGACCTCGCATCACAGGATCAGGCTTCACAGGTCTAAACCAAACCGTCCTCGGCTGCGATATTTCGAAGTCCTTTCTGGATGTCTTCGACCCTCGCACCCAGCGCTTCATGCGCATTCCCAACGATCAGGAAGCGATCGAGCAGTTCATCGCCGGGCTCGAGCGCGATTGTGTCGTCATCTTCGAGGCGACCGGCGTCCATGACAGATTGCTGCGCCATGCCTGGAGCGCGCGCGGCATCGGCTCTTGTCGGATCAATCCGCTTTTGGCCCGCCGCTTCGCCGAGGCGCGCGGGCGGCGCGCCAAGACGGACCGGATCGACGCACGTATGCTGTCGGATTTCGGGCAAACGCTTCGTCCCAGCCCGGATCCGGCGCCTTCGCAAGAACGCGAGCGGCTGACGGCATTGGCGCGCCGGCGCGACCAACTCGTCGAGCTGCACGCGCGGGAGAAACGTCATCGGGTGGAAGCTTTCAACCCTTTCGTCGCCGATGACATCGACGTTGTCATCGCCACTCTCAGCGCGCGGATCGCAGCTGTCGAGGCCGAGATCGAGGGGCAGACCCGCCGGGACAGCGAACTCACCGACGAGCTTGCCCGACTGACTTCGGCACCGGGCGTCGGCAAGGTCACGGGGCTGACACTCCTCGCACACATGCCAGAACTGGGCGTGTTGTCGCCCAAGAAAATCGCCGCACTGGCGGGACTTGCCCCCTTCAACGACGACAGCGGGCCGCGCCGGGGACGCAAGTGTATCCGAGGCGGGCGGCGCCGGGTGCGCAGCGCGCTTTACATGGCCGCCCTCGGCGCCATCCGCGCAAACAGCCGTTTCAAGGGCTTCTTCCAGGCAATTGCCAATCGATCCGGCTCGAAAAAACTCGCCCTCATCGCCGTCGCCCGAAAGCTCCTCACCGTTCTCAACGCCATGCAGATAGACCGAAAGGCATTCGCTTGAAACACAGTTGCCATGCCTCGGCGTCTCGACCGCTGCTTCGGTGCCGGAGATCCACCTGCCGTCGGTAAAAAGATCGCTAACCCCTCGTTCAAGCCTCCGCATACACCGCCAGGCTGACCGCTTGCAGAATGGGAAGCCCGTCCTCGGCGAAACCCTCGATATGGAAGCGAATGGCGTCGCGGATCTCCGCCTCGACCTCGGCGACCGTCGCACCGGTGGCGACACAGCCGGGAAGGTCCGGCACATAGGCGGAATAATTGTCTCCCGCCTTCTCGATCACGACCGCGTGGCGCATGGTGCTTACTAGAAAATTTGGGGTTTCTGAATTACCGTCCGCAGGCTAATCGCGGAAAATCCCTAACCTCAACACTATCGCGCTCAGCAATATTGAGTGCGAGCGTGTAGGACTCAAGCTGGTTTTCTTTAAAAGCCTCCGCGCCAATTGAGTTCATGGCTTCCTCAAGTGCGCAGGTAAGTGCTAAGAAGTGATTCTCATCCAAAGAATATTTTGCACGAAGTCTTCTTATATAGAAATTTTTAAAACCCTTTAGTTGAATGCCGATGGGGCGTCGATCGTCAATCGAAATCATAAGTGTTAGCATTTCATCGACCCGACGAAATATGCATGGCCCATCTTCGCTTACATATTCGAGGCTATCGGAATCTTCAAAATACATAGCCGATGCCACAAATGGTCTTTGCCAATCGTGATCCTGGTCCATGGATTTTTACCACATTTTTCGACGATACCGTTCCCCGTGTCCGATTGGGAGCAAGGGGTCAACCGGGTCACACTCGACTAACCCCCAATGGGTAACCATACCCTTAACCGGGAATTCCCGGAATTGTCGAGTCGTCTCGAGAGCCAGCGGGCGAATTGGGTGATCAAGTCTTACATATGTCACGAAAACCAAGTCCGAGGGAATTTGGTATGGTTCCGCAACACAAACCATACTCGTGGCGGCTTTAAACCCCCATTCGGGCTTGGTTATAAACGCAAAGGTATCAAACCCCCGGTCGTCTTCTCCGATTGGCCTCTTCAGACCCCGAAAGCAGGCGTGAGACTTTGCGAATGGGAATAACGGGCGATAAACGCCGTCTTTGGTCCATCTTGAGATGTTTGGAACGTTTGGTGGTAGCCCAACAATCATGCTCATTGCATCGAAAAGCGGTTGCCGGCGCCCAGCTTCAAGAGCTTTTTTGATTGAAGTTTGGCTAAGCCGATAACCCACAAGCGTGGCTTTATCAAAAGGAGATCGGCCCGGCACAATTTGCGGCAATGTTTGCCACGTTGCGTCCTGAGACGGCGGCCCAAGTCTCAGCGGCACTTTGGTTTGCCTCAGTTCGCCACGTAAGACGCTGAAATCACTACCAATAACCACAAGACCGCACGTACGTAGAGGAGCTTGGCACGTTACCTGTGTCGCAGTTCGACGCCAGCGTAGCTAAAAATCGGCAACAAAAAAAAACCCCGCTCGAAGGCGGGGTTCAGGCGGGTCTGATCTGAAGTCGGAGAAGCCTAAGTCGGCGGATTGCCGATGTCAGCGCGGCGATAGAAGCTAGCCGGAACGTCGGCGAAAGCCAGGTCCGGCTCGACGCCGCGGGCGACCAGTTCCGCCTTCAGCTTCTGGAAATAGATCCCGCGCTCCTTCGCCAAGGAATGGAGCGACACGAAGGACTCGTCGAATTCCAAGAGGTCGGTTTCCATCACCACGCGTTGCGGGCACCTGTTCACCGGGTTCACCGCGACGGTGCAGGGCAGGATTCCCTTGTCGATGAGTGCCGTCACGACCTTGGTCGACCAGCTCATCCGTCTCTCCACCGCGCGTAGCGGCAATCCGCCGTGATCCTCCCGGCGGACGAGCGCCTTGACCTCGTCGGGGTCGACGAGGACGGAAAGGTAGCCCCGGGTGTCGCCGTCGATCCCGACGTTCGGCAACCGACTGTCGAGCAGCAAGCCCACGATCTCCATGGCGGAGCAGTTTGCCCGCTTGGCCGCCACCGGGATTGGCAGGCCGCCCGCGACCTCTGGTCGGGCCGAAGCCGTGAGCCTCTCGATGAAGTCGTCCAGGTCGGCGCGTCCGATGGCATGGTCCTTCAGGACACCCGTGCCGCCGGTGACTACCGGCTTGATGAAGCCGGCGTCGAAGAGCAGCCGCTCGTGCGGTCTCGGTGCGTTGAGGTACTGTCCGGCCCGGACCAGCGACAACGTGTCGGAGAGGCTGGCCAGGCGCGCAGAGACCGCTCCGACCGGAAGCAAGACGCGCTCGTCCGAACGGCCTGCGTCTTCCGGCCTGATCAGGCCGTCGGCGATGAGGAGCTTGCGCAGGCGCTTCGGATGCATGCCGTACTCGATCGACGCCGAGTGCAGGGAATGGATCCGCCGAACGGTCACCTTACGGCCAAGGATGGTCTCGCCGGGGCCGATGGGCATCGTCTCGACGACGTGGCGCTCGACGATGTCCCGGACCGGGTCGTAGACGGTATCCACGTTCTCGTGCGCCAGCCACTCGTAGAAGCGCCCGAACATTGCCCTTGGACCCCAGTCGGCCGCTCCGTCGAAGAACGTCTCCTGTAGTGCCGAGAGCGCCGTGCGGATGCCGCCTTCACCAGCGAAGGCCGAGGCGAACCCGCGGTCACCGGCTTTGTGCAGTTCGCGCTCGCCGAGGTCCTCGAGCCGGACTTTGCGCCCGAACGTTGTCACGGCCCCGAGGTTCTCCGACAACCGCATCACGGCATGGAGGGGAAACCCGTCGAGAAAGCGGGTGCCCGACGGTCCGGCCGACAATCTGTCGTGCACGTAGGCCTCGAAGTCTGACGGCGCTCGCCGTTCGCTCGCGGCATCGAGATCGACGAGGTCGTCGGCCCGCGAGAGGGCGAGGGAGGAGAAGTCGTGCAGGGACGTTGGATCGTCGGCATGCGCGATTTCGACCAACTCCTGACCGTGAACCCGGCACGTGCGCAGGGCCGGAACCTGCCAGATGGCCCGACCCCATACCCTGACCTCCGGCTCAAGCGACTCGTCCCTGAGATCTGCGAGGAGGCAGGAAGGGCAGGCGAACACCCGGCTTCGCCGCAGGTTACGCCAGCCGAGGTTCTCGCCCCGAAGGGTGGTGCTGTCGGCACCGGCCACGGCTGCCCAGCTCGCGAGGGCCAACGTCGAGCAGCCGCCCATCTCCGCGAGGCGGGCGAGGGCGGCGGGCCGGCCGGCAACGACGCCCGCGAAGTCGAGGCCGACGTCCAGGGCAAAGTCACGGACGCGGTCGCGGCCGTTGGCCTGCGCGAGGCGCGAGCCGAAGCTGACCGGCGTTTCGCCGTCGTGCAGCGGAACAGTGATGCTGAGAGCAGCCATGGTCAATCCTCCTTCTTCTTGCGACGACGACGGCCGCGGAGCGCGGCGGCACGTTCGGCGAGGGCCTGCATCACCTGCACGCGAGCCAGCTCCTGATCGCGAAGGAGCGCGTTCAGCGGGTGGATCTCCTGCCAGGTCCGAGACGACATGACGTTCTGCTCGGGCTTGCAGCCGGAAAAAAGCTCGTAGGAGCGGACGAAATGGCCGTGTTCGACCTGCGTGGCCTCGATGTTGTCGACCAACGCCAGCTCGACAGCACCGCGCACGATCTGGGTGAGCGCACCGAACTGTCGGTTTGCCCCGTGGCAGAGGCGTCCGACGTACGTGTCGGTCACAGTGAAGCCGAACGTCATCTCGGCGTGTTTCTCGACGATGGTCTTCACGATCCATGAAACCAGCTCGTTGTCCCGCGGGAGCGAGAGGTTCTCGAGGTGGACCTTGTGCGTGCGGCGCGAGATCTGCCCGTAGATCGTCATGAAGTCGGCGAGTTCGGGCATTCCGGTGAGGATGAGGCTAACCGGCCAGTCGGCCTGCTCCATGACCATCTTGAGGGCGTCGGCGAGTTCCTCCATGGCATCCGGGTCGCCCATGTTCAGCATGTGCTGCGCCTCGTCGATGTGGATGAAGCGGACCTGCCGGACCTTCAACTGACGGCGCACTATCCGCCACGCCGCCGGGGCCTTCAGATCCCGCTCCAGCGGGTATTCGAGCTGTTCCAGCAGCACATAGGCGATCTCGAGCAGGTCGGACGGGCGCGGAGCCTTGATGGCCACAAGCGGCTTGGTGACGGTCATGCCCGTCGTCCGCGGCTGAAATTCCTTCCGTTCCGCGATCAGGCGGGCAATGAGCCGGGACTTGCCCGCCCCCGTGTCTCCGATGAGGGCAAGGCCGCGCCGCTCGATCTGGTATCCATCGACAGAGACGGACGCGTTCCCGACGAGCAGATCCACCTCGGTGTCGATCAGCTTGTCGCGCTTGGTGGCGAGGTATCGCGAGTTGATGCCGGCCATGCGCTTGGCACGGCGCAACGCCGTGTCGCTCATCCTCTCCGCGAGGTCGGCGTCGACGATCTCGATGTCGCCCGGGAAGAAGTCGGTCTTGTTGTCCATGGTGTGGATCCCTTCGATCACTTGGAGGACCAGTCGTCTGGGGAACCGAAGCCGCGGTCGTCGCTGAGGATCTCTCCGGTCTCCGCGTCCACGGTGATCGCGTCGGCCGTTGCCGCACCCACGGCTTCGGCCTGCCGCGCGAGTTCCTTGGGAAGCTGGAGGTCTTCGCCGTAGGCGCCGTCGTCGGCGAAGGCGAACGACTGAAAGAGCGCCTTCTCCCAGCGGTCGAACGTCTTCGCCGTGAGGATTGGGTTCGCGATTTCCGCACGCTCGACGGCCTCCGCCGCGGCTTCGCTCAGAGTCCGAACGGCGCCGAGCACGTAGTGGCGGGAAAGACCTGCCAGGTGCGCGTTGCGTTCACGGATGTCGCGCACCGCCTCGGTCCACTGCCAGACACTGACGTTCTGAAGGCCGTCGAAGCGGGCGTTGCAGACGATCCAGCCGCCATTCTTCGTCCGCACCGAGATGCTCGACAGGTCCCAACGGTCGACACGGATCTCGACGGGCTTCTGGCCCATCTCGCGGCGCAGCACCTGAAGTGCCGGAGACTGGAACCGGATGCCGAGGAAGCGGATGCCCTCAGGGCCAATGCGGCGTTCGCACGTGATGCCCATGACGTGACGCATCACGTCGCGATCGGGAGGAAGCGGCAGCCCGTAGTCGCGGCTCAGTCGACGCATGCAGTCGTAGGGCGTCTCGCCCCCCAGCCCCTCGTGTGGGTGGTGGTGATAGAGATCGAGGACTCCAAGGAGGAACAGGCGGTTCAGCTCGTCGACGTTGATGGACGCATTGGCCTGCGCGTCGTACTTCCCCTTCTCCACAATGTTGGAGAAGGTCTGCCCAGTGAAGAAGGACGCGATCTTCGTTTTGAGAGTGCCGAAGATGCGTTCGATTCGTGCCCGCATCTCGGCAAGCCCTGCGGGCGGATGGATCGGGTGGATGTTGAGTTGCACCAGGCGCGAGATGACTTCGTCCGAGGTGTAGTTCACGCCGTTGTCCATCGCGATGGCTCGCGGCTTGGCGTGAAGGTAGGTCCGGCTCGCGCCGACATGGCCAGAGATCCGGGACTTGTCCGTCATCGCGAGTTCGATGGTCGACAGCGCGCTCTCGATGCACGGTGCGCCCTCGAGGAAACGCATCGCCACGATCATCCGGGTCCGCGCGTCGATCGCCACCGACAGCCAGAGACGCTTGCGCTCGACCAGCGCGCGTGTCTCCTCGTCGAGAAGCGCCCAGACCCCGGCGTCGACCAGGATTTTCATGAGGCTGACCATCCACTCGTCCATTTCGAGACGCTCGAACGGCTTCTCGACGTCCAGACCCGTCGTGACGATACCCCATCGACGGAGCGCCACCTCGGGACCGAGACGGCCGAGGTCCACGAAAAACGGGTCGAGGGCGTCAATCATCTTCTCGAACGCCCGCCGCTTCAGGCGACGGAGCGGCGGGCGGCATTCCGCGGCGCGTTCGGTGTCCTTCTCGTTCAGCGCAATCTCGAGCAGCTCGAATTGCCGCGCCTTCGTCGGCTTGGTGCTGCTGGCGTAGCCGGTCGCGAACTTGGCATGCAGGGTGTAGGACTCCGAGCACAGAGTCATGCGCGCCGTGCCCGGTCCGTTGTACTGGTTAACGAGGGAGTCGATCGTGTAGCCGCCCTTCTCGTACCGCTTCACCCAGCGGCGAAGCTGCACCTCGCTCGGCGGGGTGATCTTCTCCGTGACAGAACCGCCACGCTTCCTCTTCTCGTCGTTCTCCTGGCGACGGCGTTTGTCGGCGGCTTCCGCATCGGCTTCGAACTGCGCCGCGATGCGCTTTATGGCCAGCGCCAGTTTCGCGTCGGAGCGGCGGACGCTCCGGTCCGCACGTGCCAGGGCCAGGTAAGCGTCGCACCAAGCCTTCTTCTTGATGACCACCTTCGCCTGCGGCTTGGTGAGGTCGCCAAACTTCTTGCGCTTGCCGCCGGCGAGGCGGAGGGCCGCCTTGACCTCCGCGAAGTGGCCCTCGTTGATGCGGATCGCGTCCGTCTGGATAAGGTGGTCGAGGTGCTCGTGCGTCAGGGTCTCGCAGAACAGCAGGTCGTCCACACGGGTGATCTTGTGACCGCCGGGCAGGCGCTCGCCGTAGACGTACTCGACGCTCCCGACACCGTGGGCACCGCCGATGACCAACTGGCTCCGGGGTGGGATGTCGTAGATGGGCACTTCGGCTTCGATCTTGGTGATCGCGTTCACGGTCGGTCTCCTTGTTTCAGTTGAGGGCGGAAGGGGTCAGGGCAGGACGGAGCAACGTCGCGGCGGTGAGGCGTTCGCCACGGACGAAGTCGAGGATCCCGTCGTCGACGAGACACAGGAGAGCGATGCGGCCGCGGGGCCCAAGGCGAAGGGCCTCGACGAGGTCGTGCAGCATCACGCCGCCGCGGATCCGCTTGACGAACTCCGCGGCGATGGCGACGTCGGTTGCGTTGCGGTGCTCGCGCGCGTCGAGAATCTCGTTTGCGTTGTGCACGCGGGTCTTCGTCACGTGGTGTTCGGTAACGATGATCGCGGCGTCGGCGAAGCCCTCGAGGCTCTGCTCGCGGATGCAGCGGATAGCGGTCTCGAGTTCCTCGTCGACCTTCTTCGAGGGCCGCACGGCGTAGGCGATGACGGAACCGTCCATCTCCTCAACGAGGAAGTCGAAGGTGTGCCAACGGTCCGAGCCGTCCAGATGGACGTATCGGCGGGCCGGGGGCTGGTCGAAGATCCGGCCGTGGCGGTTCTCGGCGCGCTTGATCCGCAAGAACCCGAACTCGATGTTTGACTCCGTGACCTTCTCGCGGTTTTCAGCGAGGTCGTTCATGCGGATACGAAACGAGCGCTTCGTGCGGCGGGCTGGGATGCGCGATGCCGACGTCGGCTCGCAACCGAACCAGACGACTTCCTCGCGGTTGAACTCGCCTGGCAGGAGCTCTTTGATGGGCTTGCCGTCGGCGCTCTCGAAACGGCCCGTCGTAGTCCGATCGGGTGCGAGGTAGATCGGGACCTCCGGCAGCGGCTTATCGTACGAGCTGATGCCGAGACGGCGCTCGTGCAGGTGCTGGATAATCTGCTTCTCGTTCAATGGCGTAACTCCGCGGCGATCGCGAAGCAGCGGACGAGATAGGTTGGAACAATGCGGCGTTGATGTCTGGACTGTCTCAAGACAAGTCTCCTCGTTTCCGCGCTCTTCGGGAGACGCGGATGAAAGAACTTTTTGGCGGGGAGAAATCCCGGAGCTTCGCCGTCACGCGGAAAGCGCGATGCTTACAGGGCGGCGAGGCTCCAGCATGTAATTTCGTCTCGGCGGCGAACCGAAGGACGTGCCCGTGGACCTTTCAGTCGAGACACGATCCTCAATGCCTGATCCGCTTGACCCATGAAGGGTTTCGCGTAACGTCAGTCGGGCAGAGACTCATGCCTCTTTTTGTGAGAGACAAGCTCTCCGTTTCTGGATCGGGCTCCGGCTTTTGCGGCGCATCGCCCGGTGGAATCTTAGACGCGTCGGCTTTGCAGAGCCGGCGCGTTTTTCGTTTACGAGTCCGTAGCGGGTTGCCGGTACGAATCAGTCACACTCAAAGATACCGATTCGTTGCTCGGCGTGTATGGAGATCTGACGCGTCGAGAGCTGTCGCATCCAAAAACGAATCAGTTATTCTGGAGTCATATCAAAGACTTGGAGTCAAATCCTTGAGTAACACTATGAGTTTGGTGAGGATTTCGGCCGGACTGATTCGTTCTGAAAATATGTCAATCAAAAAATTATCACATTAATGTGATAATCTGTTGTCGGCGGTCAGCTTCCGCGGAACCGTGTCGTGGCATCGAGGCGGACCGTCGGCACGTCCACCTCGCGGCGGTAGACGGTGTCTCTCAGAAAACGGATCTCCTCCGACACGCGCACTTCCGGCAACTGGATCCACCACGTCTTCGGGCGGTCCGCGCCACCGGCGCTCCAGCGATAGCCGCGGCTCTTCAAGAAATCCTTGGCACTGAAGGGGGCCCCGAACGCACGTATCTCGACCGTCTCCACGCGGGAAGCGTGCAGCAGGTGCATGAAGGCGTTCCTGCCTCCGGTCGGGGGCGGACTGGCCAGGATCTCCAGAAGGGCCTGGCAGTCCGACAGGGCGCGATGCCCGGCGTGGAACATGCCGTAGGCCTGGAGGAGATACCCGAGCCTGTTGCCTTCCACGCCTAGGGAGCGCCACGGCACCTCCGTCATGGAGCAGGCCCACCGCTTTTCGCGGAAGACCGGAAACGACTTCTCTACGAACGGCCGGTCGAAGGCGGCGTTGTGGGCGATCACCAGATCCGCATCGGCAGCGAACCTCGCGATCGCCGCGGAGTCGATGCGCTGTCCGGCGAGCATCGCGTCGGTCAGTCCGGTCAGTCGACAGATCTCGGGCGAGAGTGGGCGACTAGGCTGTTGCAGCGCCTCGATCTGGCCGAGGACATCGTGGATCCCCGTTTCGTCGTAGGAGAATCGGATCATCGCGATCTCGACGATCTCGTCGGTGCGATGGTCGAGCCCGGTCGTCTCCGTATCGAGGATGATTCCTACCCGTCGGCCAGCGTTCAGGTCTGCTTCGGAATCCTGACGCACGGGGCGGGCTTCCAGGCGCCGCAAGATGCGATAGCTGCCGCTCGCTTCGAGGAGACGCACCGCACGCTGGAGTTCGCCCAGTGCGGACGATGACGGCAAGTCGTGGGTGCCGCCCGATGTATCCGGCACGGGTGGCTGTGCTGCGGAGGCAGCGGAAAGGTCATACTGCATGGACCGAGTCTCCAATGGAAGGCGGACGGCTGGTGACCGGGGGTCGCCGGGCTAGTGACTTTCGAGCGTCCTCGGGTGGGCTCTAGCGCCCCGGGAGCGCTCTGGGGCCAGGGGCGTGGCCTTTTCGAAAAGGTGGCGGTGCACCAACCCGGCGGCCGCATCTCCTGCAGCCGCCAGGTTGGCAAGACGGCGGATCAGAGCCTGCCTTTCGCCGACAGGCAGGTCTCTTCGCTCGGATCGCAGCGCGGCGCCGACCACGGTCGCCGCACCGATATCCAGGACCACGACACGACCGTTCGCCTTAGATCTGCGCGATGAAACGACTGGTCGGCGGAAGGGGACGACGGACAACGCTCTCCTCCTTTTCATGCTGTTCGCGATTGGCAGCAGTGCAACCGGCTTCCGAAGCGTTCGGGCGCCGGTCGCCGCGGCGTTCGGTGCCTCAGCCGTCGTCGCGAACCGCGAGGGGCGCCGCCCCCATCATGTCCACGGCCATGTCGAACGGTGGAACCGGGCCGAGCGCCTCGACGACGCGGTCGGCCTCGAGGTAGCCCTTGGCGACAAGGGTGTCTGCGCACCGGCGGATCGCGTCCGCATTCTGGAGGACGAGCCGTTCGGCCGCCGCCTCGCAGTGATGCAGGATGCGGCGCACGGCGGGAGCGAAGCTTTGAATCGCGAGAGCGCTGGCGAGGCCGGTCGCGGGTTCGCCGATCCAAAGTGGTCCTGATTCTCCGATCCCCCAGCTCGCTTCCATCGCGACTGCGATGCTGGTCGCGATGGCGAGGTCGGAGTCAGACGATCCGCCGGCTCCCGCCGACGGCGTGCCGGTCGCCAGGATTTCGGCGGCCCGCCCTGCGAGCAGATGGACGATCTGCCGGAAGGCCCGATCCCGGGTGGTGACGCTGGGAGGTGAACTGATCAACGCGGCTCCCCCGACGTCGTGAACCATGAGGGCGTGCACTTCGCCGAGACCAAGAGCGATCGTCGCACAGGCGTGTCCGGCTTCGTGCATGGCAACGCGATGCCGGATGTCGGCCGGAAGTCCTGCGCGTCCACCCCGGATCGCCTCGAGAAGATCGCCGGCCGTCATGTCCCTGCCGGCGCGGCGGGAAGCGCCTCGGGCGCGGCGGACCCAAGCCGCGGCGTCGGCGCCCGAACCGCCGTGGCCGGCAAGAG
>JGI25321J39296_1001711_pt1 | contig 11901 bp, 10 predicted proteins | sample AutmiccommuBRH23_FD_39296 | JGI IMG/M metagenome (IMG submission 39296)
AACTTCGGAATCAAGAAGGGACACTAGAATCATAGAGTTGCTCGTGTGGTTCAGATCGTGAAGTTCGCTCAGAAGCGAGCGTCAAGTGATTGCGAACTTCGGTAGTGTCTCAGTTTGAAATCTGACCCTGTTGACTCCCATTAGCTTCATCGCCACGTCTCTGGTATGCTTAGCGATAAGCAATCGATGACGGGTGTTGAAATGAGGCGTGTCTTTGGGTTCCTGTTCCTGTCGGCGATGTTAGCCGCAAGCCTCTATGTCCTCTACATGCAGGCATTCGTCTCAGACGTCATCGAGGGTCAGTACCTTTATGGCGCTGGCTTCTTTGGTAGCGTGGCCGCAGCGGCCATCTGGTACGATTTCATTGCACCGTTACTGCGCGGATCGAACGAGGGGAAATAGTGGGCAAAGACTCAAAGGGAAAGAAGCGTCCTTCTGACGTAATCGGCAACGCCGTAAGGGTAATGCAGATCGCGACCGGTGAGGTCGAGGAAGAAACTGAAGCCGACGACGGCAAGGACAAGGCCGCGCAGTCTATGGGACGGCGCGGTGGCAAAGCTCGTGCGGAGAAGCTGACGGCAGAGCAGAGGTCAGAGATCGCTAAGAAGGCTGCTGCGAAGCGTTGGTCGAAATAACCGTGTCAGCGTTTTTCACAGAGTCAATTCGGAGCGCGCCAGCTAGCTTCTCAATTCCGTTGACTTCAGCATAAACTTTGAATGTGCTATCGCAATCAACGATGAATGGTGTCATCGTCACCCTAGATAGAAATCCTAGAAATCCTACCTTCTCCTTACTAGTGGATTTGACTATTTTTTCTAGCTCCATCTGCTCGGGCACATTTTCATAGATCAATTCTCCTTTTCCATCAACAATCTTTATTTTAATACTCGGAGCAGATTCGAAATCAAATATGTGAAGCCTGATGTAAACTGCTAGGCGCGGGAAAATTCCCGGCATGTCAGGAACATTGATATTGTCTGGAAGCACGCCGACGATAGTATCCGTACCAGCCTTCTCGGCCCGAATATCATCGCAAAAGATTGCAATTGCGGAAAAATCGGCCATCATGCTGCCAGCATAGTACGGTCAATCAACGGCATCACGACGGTCTTCGCACTCGTGTCTTGGCTCACTGTAATGGACACTTTCTTACTGCTCGCTGCATGCCAAGCCGCATCTGACGTCCGCTTCACCGGAAACTCGCAGTCAAAGCTCAGCGTGCAGCCACTCATAGCGAATAGCAACTCGCTAACTGTGTCAATTTCAATGTTTCTTGGCCTAGCGAGAATACGGCAAATTGTTTCTGGAGACTTGCCAAGCAGTCTTGCAAGGTCCGCCTGACTTAGGCCAGATTTTCTAAATTCTCGCACAAGCAAGTTATATATTTTATGGCGATTTCTAGCCTTTACATATTTTAACGTGCCAGCTGTGATTTTTTCATTCGCCTTATTTTTAAATAGGTCGGGCATTCGATAGGTACTCATCTATTTTTCCTCCGGAAAACGGTTTCACTGCCCCGAAGAGTGCTTTCCACTGCGCTCTGACTTCTTCGACTTCACCGTCAAAGTCATCCGCTATTGACTCGCGATAATCCCACGTCAATGCCGCAAACTCGTCATGCGCCACAAACGCACCCAACGCGCGTATCCCTGGGTACTCATCGGGGTCAGTGACGCGGATACTCCAGAACTCGTCTTCTACAGGATCAACCCGTGCCAGCATCACATCTGGAGGTTTGTTATGCGGGTCTTCCGCTACTGTAACCTCGCCAAATTCGACAAAAGACTCCAACCAAGCGGCGAATTCGGCCAACCTTTCGTCTTCAGGAAGATCACCAAAGGGTCCACGCGTCACATTTTCAATTCCTGGCGTCACGTACATCATTCGTGGAGTGACGCCATCAACGAACTGCGAGCGGAACACCAGTAACCGGCGATCCTCGAGTAACCCCCTCAATATCGTTCGCATTGACATATAAGTCAAGAATCAGCTTGAATGATTGACATTAATGTTAAGTTTGTCAGAGCCGTATCTGCATAGCAACATCAAAGAATGCTTGACGTCAAGCATAAGAATTCATATATTAGGGGCATGAACAAGCTGCCCCTACAGAAACGCGTCCAAATCCTCGCCATGCTCTGCGAGGGATCGTCCATGCGGTCGATCTCGCGGGTATGCGACGTGTCGATCAACACGGTCGCAAAGATACTCGCGGACGCGGGTAAGGTTTGCATGGCTTTTCACGATGAAAAGGTCCGCAACGTTCAGGCAAAACGTGTTCAGGTCGATGAAATCTGGAGCTTCACCTACGCCAAGCAGAAGAACGTCGCAGCGGCCAAGGCTGCACCGGATGGTGCCGGCGATACGTGGACGTGGACCGCGCTCGATGCCGACAGCAAACTCATCGTGCAGTGGTTCGTCGGTGGACGGGATGCGGACTGCGCCAAACTCTTCATCGATGATCTGGCGGATCGCCTCGCCAATCGGGTGCAACTCACCAGCGACGGATTGAAATCGTACCTTGAAGCAGTCGAGGGAGCCTTCGGTGCCGACGTGGACTATGCCCAGCTCGTGAAGATCTACGGGGCGTCACCGGAAAGCGCCAAGGGTCGCTACAGCCCTGCCGAATGCACCGGCATTCGCAAGAACATCATCGAAGGCGAACCGGACGAAAAGCACATTAGTACCAGCTACGTTGAGCGTCAGAACTTGACGATGCGGATGCATATGCGCCGGTTTACTCGCCTGACGAATGGCTTTTCCAAGAAGTTCGAAAGCCACGTCAACATGGTTGCGCTCTATACGGTCTGGTACAATTGGGTGCGCATTCACAAGTCCCTACGGGTCACGCCAGCCATGGCCGCTGGCCTAACCGACAAGCTGGTAAGCTTCGAAGATATCGTTGCGTTGATGGATGCCGCAGCACCGAAGCCGGGACGACCTAAGACTTACAAGAAGAGCACTAAGGTCTGAGCGTTAGTGCTGCGCCCCTCGCCCATTCCGCGATGATCGCGTGGATTATATTGGGGTCTGGGTGGCCTCCGGACATTTGTCGCGCATAGGCTTCGGCCTGCCGTCTGATGTGGTCAGGAACAGATTGGTCAAAGCTGCGCTTCAGTGAGTCGTCAGGGTACGGAATTGCTCGACCCATCTGCCGAGCGGCATCTTTCCATTCATCAATTGCGTTAGCAGCGTTAGTTAAAGCGTCGAATGCATTGACTCCATCGGTCATGCACCCTGGCAAATCTGGAACAATCGCTATCCATCCGCCGCCGTCATCCTCGCTCAAAGGTCGGAGGACCACAGGATATTCTGGCTTCATGGTCATTGGTCTGCATCCCTAACTGCGTCGACGAAGTCTACTAACCTCCTGATGTAGACGGCCTTTACCGGCCGATCACACGGAATTGTCAGGATATCTCTTTGTGAGACATGTGAAACTTTGTAATGGGAGCCGCCCTTCGGTGGAAGAAGAGTAACGCCATAAGCTTCGCACACGACGCTGACATCGCGAATAGCCCACCCATCCTTTGGGTTGGCGCGCATCCGTGCAAGGCGCTTTTCTCCCTGTCCCATACACAACTGGTAACTGATTCTGGTATGAGACAGCGCCTACGGTTAACACCTAGTTAACTACGCTCTGAATCGGTGGCGAGATTGAGTCTCGCTGCTAAAATTCAAACTGAGACACTACCCGAACTTCGCGATCACCACACTAGTTTTCCAAACTCTGACACCAGCACCCCAGGCGGCCGCACCTAAGCTAGGCCTTTGTTCTTGCTCTGGAATCGGCAAGCGCATGACGACCTGTGCCCGTGCACCAGGCGTCGGGTCGCCAACACCGGTCGATTGCGGTTCCGGGACCGGTTTCACGTTATTTTTCGGACCCGGAGCCGACCTGCGCCATTGAGCGGGCTTGATGCCGGCCCGATGGGCGTCTAAGTGTCGGTCGCTTGGAGCGGCGGGGGCTCTGTTGCGTGCTTTGCGGTACGCGCCGCCGGTACCCGTCAGCCCAGACCTGCTGTACAAAAAAGACGCAAGGAGCCTGCGACCGCAATATGGCCAAGATCACATTCATCCAGCCTGACGGGACCAGTCAGATCGTAGAAGCGACGGTTGGCCAGACGGTTATGGAAGTTGCAAAACTGGCAAACGTGCCTGGAATCGAAGCCGAATGCGGCGGTGCCTGCGCTTGTGCTACGTGTCACGTCTATGTCGCCGAGGGCTGGCGGGACAAGAGCGGCGCACCTTCGGAGATGGAAGAGGACATGCTCGATTTCGCGTTCGATGTGCGCGAAGAGAGCCGTCTCGGCTGTCAGATCAAAGTGACCGAAGACCTCGATGGCCTCGTCGTGCAGGTTCCCGCAAAGCAGTTCTGAGATCGGTTCTAGATTGGCGTACCGGCCCGGGCGTCGAAACGAGCCGGATTCGGGCGACCAGAACGGGTCGCGCAAGGAAATACAGGCAGGGCTACACGCGTCCGCACAGCCGACGCAACCGGGCCGTCTGCAGATGACAGGACGAAAACACATGGATTTGCCGCAAAATGTGCCGCCCGTCGTGCCGACTGAAACCGATGTCGTGATCATCGGTGCCGGGCCGGTCGGTTTGTTTGCCGTTTTCGAACTCGGTCTTCTCGACATCAAGTGCCACCTTATCGACATCCTCGACAAGATCGGCGGGCAGTGCGCAGAGCTTTATCCCGAAAAGCCGATTTACGACATACCGGGGCTGCCAGTCGTTACGGGGCAGGAACTGACCGATCGGCTGTTGGAACAGATCAAGCCGTTCAATCCCACCTTCCATCTCAACGAACGGGTCGACGAACTCACGAAGCAAGCCGATGGCCGCTTTGTTCTAAAGACCGACGTGGGTCGGGAGTTTCTGTGCAAGGTCGTCGTCATCGGTGCCGGCGGGGGATCGTTTACGCCGAAGCGGCCGCCGCTCGAGGGGATAGAGGCTTATGAAGGCTCGTCGGTTCACTACTCGGTACGGCGCATGGATGATTTCCGCGGCAAGGACGTCCTGATCGTCGGTGGCGGCGATTCGGCACTCGATTGGACACTCAGTCTGCAGCCGATCGCCCAGTCGCTGACGTTGCTGCACCGGCGCGACGATTTCCGTGCAGCTCCGCACTCAGTAGAAAAGATGCGCGAACTGGTGGCTGCCGGGCAAATGCGTTTGATGATCGGTCAAATGACTTCCATGGATGGATGCGAGGGCAAACTGGAAGGCGTGACGATCAAGACGAAAGAGGGCGAGGAACGAATTGCCATCAATGCCGTGCTGCCGTTCTTCGGATTGACGATGAAGCTTGGGCCGATCGCGAACTGGGGGCTCAACCTCGAAGAAAACCTGATCCCGGTCGATACGGAGAAATTCGAGACGAGCGAGCGGGGCATCTTCGCGATCGGCGATATCAATACCTACCCGGGCAAGCTGAAACTTATACTTTCGGGTTTCCACGAGGCGGCGCTGATGGCGCAGCAAGCGCACCGCTACATCTATCCCGACAAGAAACTTCTGTTCCAGTACACGACGTCGTCTTCAAACCTGCAGAAAAAGCTCGGCGTGAAGTAGAAGGAGTCGCGGCGGGATTGTCCCGCTGCCGTTCTCGCTACCCTCAGGCCACCATCAGAATTGTCGAAAGCATCGGCGAGGTCAGCCGCTTGAGCGATGCGGGCAAGGCCATGTGTGCCGCTTTGAGACGGTCGCGGGCGTAGCCAAGATAAACTCGCGTCCAGAGGCTGCCCTTCATCGACAGCGGCACAGCCCAGTCGTTCACTTCGACGGAGTCGTCCGCCCAGTCGAGTTTGAACGGTGCGCACGGCCCCATGAAATCGAAGACATCGATGCCATGTTTCTTGCAGGCTTCGAGGCCGGCATAGGTGGTGAGGTGGCCGGGGTTCCATTTGTCGTAGGCCAGATTGTACGTGATGACGTGGGCGACGGCGCGCCCCTTAGCAACGTAGTTGAGTTTCGCTCCGACGAGTTCTTCGCCGCAACGCATCGTGGTGATGCGGCATCCCGTCCGACGCGTCGTGTCGGTTACCGTGTCGAGGAAAAAGTCACGGGTGCGCGGGTCGTGCAGAGCGCGCGAGACCATCGATTTCCTGGTGAGCCATTCCTGCTTGAAGCGTAGCAGTTCGTCGGTTACCGCGCGGGCTTCCTGGCCCTCGCTTAGAACATCGGTCCGAACAGGAGCGATGTCCTCGAAGCGGCGGCGGTAACGGCGCAAGTAGCTTTTGCGCTTCTTGGAATAGCGTTTGTCGGCGTAATCCTCGAACGTCTCCGACTGGGACATGTCGACATAGGGCGCGCGGTCCTTATGGGTCGCAACCGCTCCGATTTCGGCCAGTAGCGGGGCGACGGCGGCGTCTTCGCGGACCTTGTAGAGAGCGATAATGTCGGCATTGGCGTTGGAGCGAAGGAATTGCCAAGCTTCACGCAGCATCCTCAGCTTATCGCCACCTTCGACGAGCACATCGCCGTACTGGGTGACGGGTGCGCCGAGCCAAGTCAACGTGCGGAGGCCGCGCGAGCGTTCACGCACCATCGGCCAGATCATGGTGAGGCGGGCGCCGGTTCTTCCTGTGAGGATGAAAAGTTCGCTCTTTTCAGTGGTTGCGTCGCGGCCTTTGAGGAAGTGGTTGGCCCAATGCCAGCACCACGCAAACGACTGGAATGGGTTTCCGGGGCGGCCGGCGCGGTCGTAAAGCGCGGACCATTCCGCTTCCAGGGCATCGAAGTCCTGCCGTTGCGTGACAATCTCGAGCTTCACGTATGGGGAGTCGTCCGCCGGTGTCGGATCTATCCGGAATCTTGGTGACTGGAAGGCAGTTAGCTGTCCGGTTGCGCCGAAATCGGTGTCAGGGGAACGGGCCCGCGCGGCGGAGATCATGGGTGGTAACTCATCGGTTGTTGGTTGCTGTCGGTGCTCAGCAACTTGTGTGCCAGCAGCGCGCGCTACCGGGCCGTTGACAGCAGTAGTGTGCGGAAAGCAAATGTTCCACTCTTGTTCTTTAGGAACAAATAAGGTACATTAATCTCAGCAAGTCTCGTGGACTTGATGTGCAACTCATGAGAAATTGGGAATCGCGCTATGAGAAAGCCGGAACTTCATGTGGTTGATGGGGGTGTCATGGATAAGCAGCGGGCGTTGGAAGCAGCACTTGCCCAGATCGATAAGAATTTCGGCAAGGGTTCGATCATGCGCCTGGGAGAAAACAACCATGCGCACGATATCGAGGCAGTCCCTACCGGATCACTGGGTCTCGATCTGGCGCTCGGGATCGGCGGTCTGCCGCTCGGCCGGGTGATCGAGATCTACGGACCGGAGAGTTCAGGCAAGACGACACTGGCGCTGCATGTAATTGCGGAAGCGCAAAAGAAGGGCGGGACTTGCGCCTTTATCGACGCAGAACATGCGCTCGATCCGGTCTATGCCAAGAAGCTCGGAGTCAAGGTTGAGGACCTGTTGGTTTCCCAGCCCGATTGCGGCGAGCAGGCGCTTGAGATCGCCGATACGCTGGTGCGGTCGGGGGCGGTCACAGTGCTGGTCATCGATTCGGTGGCGGCGCTGACGCCCAAGGCCGAACTCGAGGGAGAAATGGGCGACAGCCTGCCGGGCCTCCAGGCGCGTCTGATGAGCCAGGCGCTGCGCAAGCTGACCGGTTCGATTTCGCGTTCGGGGGGTATGGTGATCTTCATCAACCAGATCCGCATGAAAATTGGCGTTATGTTCGGCAATCCGGAGACGACGACGGGTGGCAATGCCTTAAAGTTCTACTCGTCGGTGCGTCTCGACATCCGCCGCATCGGCGCCATCAAAGACAAGGACGAGGTCGTCGGAAACCAGACCCGCGTCAAGGTGGTGAAGAACAAGGTGGCGCCGCCCTTCAAGCAAGTGGAATTCGACATCATGTACGGGGAAGGGGTGTCGCGGTTCGGCGAACTCATCGATCTCGGTGTCAAGGCGAACATCGTCGAGAAATCGGGTGCCTGGATCTCATATGACGGCCAGCGTATTGGTCAGGGCCGCGAGAACGCAAAGGCGTTCCTCAAGGAGAATCCCAAGGTGGCCAATGCGATCGAGCGAGCGATCCGGGCCAATGCGGGACTTGTTGCCGATCACCTGCTCGTCGAACCGGAGTCGGATGCTGAGGGGACGGACCCGGACGCGTTCGTGCCATTGGCGGTTGCAGATGAAGCTGGGGGGGATGGCGATGAGCCGGTCGTGCCGGCTGGAAAGCGGGTCCGCCGCTGAAACCGGCTGTTTGCAACCGTCGGTCGCGCCCGTGCGGGTCGAAATTGAAAAATGATTTTAGGACGGCGGGTGGCGCGGGGTATGGACCGTGTGCTGTAGTTTCGGGCGGTTCCGGTGTTCCGCGTGGCGCGATCGCGGGAGTAGAATTGCTGACACGTAGACAGGTCGCAGGGGCGTCGGTAAAAGGGGCGGAGCGTGGCGCCGGACGGGTCGTCGATCGGTGCGCCGTGCCGCTGGCGGGCTAACTTTACCGCTGTGATATGTCCGATTGCCGACCCCCGAATGCGGAGCGGGACAGGCCGCCGCCATGGTGTTGACCGGGGGGCTGGTGCGACCTGACTTGGCGTCTTGAAAGTGGGGGTCTTTTTGCGAGGCCTAGAATGACCGGCGTCAATGAGATCCGCAGAGGGTTTCTCGATTATTTCGTGAAGCACGGACATGAAGAGGTCGCCTCCTCGCCGCTGGTTCCGCGCAACGATCCGACGCTGATGTTCACCAATGCCGGCATGGTGCAATTCAAGTCGGTGTTCACGGGGCAGGAGACGCGGCCCTATAGCCGTGCTGCAACTTCCCAGAAATGCGTGCGGGCGGGCGGCAAGCACAACGATCTCGACAACGTCGGATATACCGCGCGCCACCACACCTTCTTTGAGATGCTCGGCAATTTCTCGTTCGGGGATTACTTCAAGGCGGATGCGATCGAGTTCGCCTGGAGGCTCATCACACAGGAGTTCGGACTCGATAACAAGCGCCTTCTGGTCACCGTCTATCATGACGACGACGAGGCGTTCGCGTTGTGGAAGAAGATTGCCGGATTGACAGATGACAAGATCATCCGCATCGCCTCGTCGGACAACTTCTGGCAGATGGGCGATACCGGGCCGTGCGGGCCCTGTTCTGAAATTTTCTACGATCACGGGGCACATATTCCAGGCGGGCCGCCGGGGTCTGCCGATGAAGACGGCGACCGTTTCATCGAAATCTGGAACCTCGTCTTCATGCAGTTCGATCAGCAGGAGGGGGGGGGCAGAGTTCCGCTTCCGAAACCCTCGATCGACACCGGCATGGGACTCGAGCGGATTGCCGCCGTGCTGCAGGGCACGCACGACAACTATGAAACGGATCTGTTCCGCGCCCTCATCGCGGCTTCCGTCGACCTCACGGGCGTCGACGCAACAGGTGAGCACAAGGCGAGCCACAGGGTTATCGCAGATCACCTCCGCTCCACCTCCTTCCTCATCGCCGACGGCGTCCTGCCTGGCAACGAGGGACGTGGCTACGTGCTGCGCCGGATCATGCGGCGGGCCATGCGGCACGCCCATCTCCTCGGCGCCAAGGATCCGTTGATGCATCGGCTGGTGCCGGCGCTTCTGCGCCAGATGGGGGACACGTACGGCGAACTCGGCCGTGCTTCGGCGCTGATTACGGAAACGCTGCGGCTGGAAGAAACCCGATTCCGTAAGACCTTGGAAAAGGGCCTCGTGCTGCTTGGGGATGCGGCCGAGAACTTGGGTAGAGGCGATGTGCTGTCGGGTGATGTCGCGTTCAAACTTTACGACACGTACGGTTTCCCGCTGGACTTGACGGAGGATGCTTTGCGTCCGCGCGGCATTCGCGTCGATACCGACCAGTTCCGGACTGCCATGGAAAGGCAGAAGGCAGATGCCCGCAAGGCCTGGAAGGGTTCGGGGGAAGCGGCCACAGAAGCGATCTGGTTTGATGTCCGCGACGCGGCCGGTGCCACCGATTTTCTAGGCTACGATACAGAAACGGCCGAAGGCGAGATCCGGGCACTCGTGCGCGAGGGTAAAATCGTCAAGTCGCTGAAGAAGGGTGAGGCAGGCCACATGATCCTCAACCAGACGCCGTTCTATGCGGAGTCTGGCGGTCAGGTCGGTGATCGCGGCGTTATCCGGGGCGCGGGCGGCGCGGTGTTCCGTGTCAGCGATACGATGAAGAAGGCCGGCGATGTGTTTGCGCATTTCGGCACGGTCGAAAGCGGCGCCTTCAAGACGGGTGAAGCGGCCGAACTGGCCGTCGAACACGCGCAGCGTACCGCGACGCGCGCGAACCACTCGGCAACGCACCTGTTGCACGAAGCGCTGCGCCAGGTCCTTGGCTCGCACGTGTCGCAGAAAGGATCGTTGGTGGCGCCAGACCGGTTGCGTTTCGACTTCTCGCATCCCAAGCCGATGTCGCAGGACGAGCTTCATGAGGTCGAGGCGCGCGCCAACGCGATCGTTGCCCAGAATGCGCCCGTGACGACGCGGCTGATGGCGGTCGATGAGGCTATGGACTGCGGAGCGATGGCATTGTTCGGCGAGAAGTACGGAGATGAAGTCCGCGTTGTTTCGATGGGCGAATCCGATGGGACCAGCGTTAGCGAAGACGGAAAACGCAAGGCGGCCTGGTCGCTGGAACTTTGCGGTGGAACTCATGTTCACCGGACCGGCGACATCGGCGTCATCCATATCGTTGGCGAGAGTGCGAGTGCAGGAGGCATCCGCCGCATCGAAGCGCTGACCGCGGACAACGCGAGGACCTATCTGGCCGAACAGGACGAGCGGCTCTGCGGGGTCGCGGCAGTCCTGCGCACGCGGCCGGAAGATGTCGTCGATCGCGTGCGGGCGTTGATGGATGAAAAGAAGAGCCTCGAACGCCAGCTCGCAGACGCCAAGCGGCAAGTGGCGCTCGCAGGCGCGGGCGGCGGCGGCGTGGAAGCCGGTGTCAAGAACCTGATCAAGTCGATCGGGGACGTGAAGCTGTTTGCAAGGACCGTCGAGGGTCTCAACCCGAAAGACCTGCGAGGGCTTGTCGATGAAGGCAAGAAGCAGGTCGGTTCCGGCGTTGTTGCCATCGTCGGCGTCACCGAAGACGGCAAGGCCGGACTCGCAGTCGGCGTCACGGACGATCTGACAGGGAATTGGAGCGCGGTCGATCTGGTGCGCGTCGGGGCGTCGGCGCTCGGCGGAAAGGGTGGTGGGGGCCGCGCCGACATGGCTCAGGCGGGTGGTCCAGACGGGACAAAAGCTGGCGACGCGCTGGCGGCTATTGAAGCGCATCTGGCCAGGTGATGGCCACTTGAGTCCGGCATTCGGTAGGCGCAGCCTCACGACAAACGTATTCGTCGGGCCCCAAATCCATTCGCAAATTCTCACCGAAACCGTTTTGGAGCGTTGATGATGGGTCTTTTCAAGCGATCCCGGGGGTAGTAGCGCACGAGATCAATGAAATCGCACAGAACACGGCTGTCGGGGCTTCGTCGCGGAGCCAAGGAGCCGGATCGATTGGAGCGCTGTCGACAGCCGTTGCCTCGGCAGTCGCCTTGGTCTTTTCGGCGAAAAGCCTTTATCACAGCGTGCTCAAGCAACCCGAACTCGGCGTGCATGTATCGCCTGTCGTGCACTATACGCGCGATGCCAACGGCAACTTCGAAGTGTTCGCCATTCCGCTGACGATTGCCAACCACGGGGCCCGCGACGGGACAGTTCTGGACATCGACCTGACCTGACGGTTTCGCGTGCGGACGGTGGCGAGGAGAAACGGTTCTATTCCGCCTTTTTCGTGGACGGTTCTTTCTTCGTGCCGCCTGGACGGTTCGATCCTCAGCAACGGCAAAGCAGCCGTTCGCGCCA
>JGI25321J39296_1001720_pt1 | contig 11847 bp, 8 predicted proteins | sample AutmiccommuBRH23_FD_39296 | JGI IMG/M metagenome (IMG submission 39296)
ATGCTCTTCAGTCTTGGCCTTTATGGAGTGTTCTCAAAGAGGAATATTGTCGCAATTCTCATGTCCATTGAGCTGATGCTAAATGCTGTGAATATTAATTTCGTGGCCTTTAATCGATTTATCTGGAATCAGAAGATTGATGTTCACTATGTTCTGACTGGGCACGTGGCGGCATTATTTGTGATTGTTGTTGCTGCAGCTGAAGTGGCCGTTGGCCTAGCTTTGGTGATTACGATTTATCGTAACCGTCAGTCAGCCAACGTGGATGAATTTAATTGGTTAAAGTGGTAAGAGAGACTATGGAGAAGGTAGGTGTTCAAGGAAATGCATGATCTCTTTCGGTGGGCATGGTTAATTCCTGCTTTGCCCTTCCTGTCGTTTCTACTCATCGCCTTTGTCACGAAACGATCCAAAGGACTGTCTTCCACAGTGTCGATTCTCGCGATTCTCACCGCCTTGGGTTTGGCTTGTGCTATTGCTTTAGGCCTTATTCAGTCGGGTGCAGAACTAGTGGAACATCCTGTGATCGTCAACGTGAATTGGCTAAATATTGGGGGCTTAAAGATCGATTTTGGAACGGTAGTCGATCCCCTAAGTACCATGATGTTGTTTGTTGTTACCTTGGTAGCATCGATGGTCCAGATCTATTCTTTAGGATACATGCACGGTGACAAGGGTTGGTCGCGATATTATGCGTACCAGTCGCTGTTTGCATCNTCCATGTTGGGCATGGTTCTAGCCACNAATTTGTTACAGCTTTTTATCTTCTGGGAATTGGTNGGANTATGTTCCTACTTGCTGATTGGTTTTTGGTACTTCAAAGTATCCGCNCGGGANGCAGCGAAGAANGCTTTNATGACGACNCGTGTCGGAGACTTTGGCTTACTNCTCGGGATGCTTTTCCTCTATGTCAAGTTTGACACGCTCGATTTCGCAGCGCTCTCCACAATACTCAACACGAATTTCCAAGACGTTGCCCTGATCGGAACTGTGTCGTATGTGACTGTCATGGCGTTCCTGGTCTTTATGGGACCCGTGGGCAAGTCTGGACAGTTTCCTTTGCACGTTTGGCTACCAGATGCCATGGAGGGTCCTACGCCGGTTAGCGCGCTGATTCACGCAGCAACCATGGTTGTGGCTGGGGTTTATTTAGTGGCTCGGATGTATTTTCTCTTTGATCATGCCTCCCCGGCCGCCTTACAGTTTATTGCCGGATTAGGTGCCTTTACAGCCATCTTCTCGGCGTCGATTGCGATCGCCCAAGATGACATTAAACGGATCCTGGCGTTTTCTACCTTAAGCCAACTCGGCTACATGATGTTTGGACTCGGTGTACATTCGTATTCGGGCTCCATGTTCCACCTGATGACCCATGCGTTCTTTAAGGCCTTAATGTTCTTGGGCGCGGGTTCTGTAATTCATGCGATGCATGAAAAACAAAATATCTGGGATATGGGCGGACTATGGAAAAAGATGCCGATCACCGGTTGGACCTTTTTAATCGGCGTTTTGGCTATCTCAGGAGTGCCACCGTTTGCCGGATTCTTCTCGAAAGACGAACTGCTAGCTAACGCCCTGCACAACGGGCATCCAATTATTTATGCAGTGGGTCTGTTTACGGCCTTCTTAACAGCGTTCTACATGAGCCGCTTGTTCTTTGTAGCGTTTTGTGGACCTGAAAAACCAGAAAACCATCCCCATGAATCGCCCTGGAGCATGACCATTCCGCTCATGATTCTTGCCTTTTTTAGCTTTATTGGCGGATGGGCAGCCTTACCGGAGCATAACTTTGCTTACTTTGTGCATTATCTCCCGCTGGGACACGAATTCGAACCTGAAGCAATCGACTGGGGTTTAGCCGGAATTTCTGTTCTGGCAGGACTTCTAGGTATCGGACTCGCTTACATTATCTATCTCAAAAAGTCCATTTCCGCAGAGAATATTGTAGCCCGCTTTCCAGGGATTTACAAAGTACTCCAAAACAAATACTACATTGATGAAGTCTATCTCTGGATCATTAAAAACGTCATGGGTGGTCTAGCCAAAGTCCTGTACTGGTTTGACATCTTTTTCATCGACGGGATCATCAATGGAATTGCCTTAATCACGCGAGGGAGTGCCAAGATACTTCGCCGGACAAGTACAGGACAACTACAAACGTACGCTATGGTGTTCTTCTTCGCAGTCGTGGTCATATTCATGGTCTTCGCATTTGGGGAAGGTCAACTGACGTCACTTAACCCCTTAGCGACGTTAGGAGGTGTGAAATAATGTCTGCACTGCCAACAGTGGGTTCATCACTCCTTCTGCCCGGCATTCTGNTAGCACCGGTTGTGGCAATGTTAATGATTGTCTTCTTACCCAAAGAAGAGAGCAAGACGATCAAAATCATTGCAGCGATTGGTACCTGTGTCTCCATGGTCCTCTCACTTTACGCTTGCTTAGCTTATGACCTTGCGCTGGGTGGAATGCAGTTTACTTTAACAATCCCCTGGATTCCAGATCTCGGTGTCAACTTAGCCTTTGGAGTTGATGGAATCAGTTTGCCCATGCTTCTGCTGACGAACTTGATTGGTTTCTCTGCCGTCTACGCATCCTGGAATATGGAGCTGCGCGTCAAAGAATTCTTTGTTTTACTGCTCGTCCTGATTACCGGTGTCATGGGAACGTTTATTGCGTGTGACTTGTTTATCTTCTTCCTCTTCTATGAGATTGTGGTCATTCCAATCTACATCATGGTCATTATCTGGGGAAGTACGAAGCGAGTTTCCAAGGAATACGCCGGTATGAAATTGACCATTTACTTGCTGATTGGATCGGCATTCCTGCTGGTTGGAATGATCGCCCTTTATTTGGCGGCAGCTGCCAATGGTAACCCAACCTTTATGTTCGACCAGTTAGCGTCAAGGCAAGACCTCTACAGTCCTGCTTTCCAAAAGGTCGCCTTTGGCTTAATGCTCTTTGGCTTTGGATCATTGATTTCCATGTTTCCCTTTCACTCCTGGTCTCCGGATGGTTATGCTGGAGCTCCGACGGCAGTAAGTATGATTCACGCTGGAGTTTTAAAGAAAATTGGGGGCTATGGATTAATTCGCTTAGGAATTTTTGTTCTCCCACTCGGAGCGAAGTTCTGGGCACCGATCATCGCCTTCTTGGCCATCTGCAACGTACTGTATGCAGCTTTCATCGCCTTGGCTCAAAAGGACCTCAAATACGTCGTCGGATATTCATCTGTTAGCCACATGGGGTACGTACTAATAGCGCTGGCAGCCATGAACCCGACCGCTATGACCGGTGCTGTAGCGATGATGTTTGCCCACGGAGTGATGTCCGCCCTGATCTTCTCGATGATCGGATTTATCTACGAAAAGACTCATACGCGCAATATCGCGGATTTGGGAGGACTCGCTCATCAAATGCCGCGTTTAGGCTATGGCCTTTTGCTGGCGGGTATGGCCTCGCTGGGCTTGCCTAGTACGGTAAATTTTATTTCTGAGTTCACCATCTTTATGGGTACAATCCATGTCTTTCCGGTATTTGCAATGCTGGGGATTTTCGGGATTATCTTCACGGCAGTCTACATTTTACGGATGATTGCCAACGTTCTGTTTGGACCACGTCGTCCAGAATGGGATCACTTGGTTGACATCCGTGGGCCTGAATTAGTGCCAATGGTCGTATGCGTGTTCGTGATCTTTATAACTGGGATCTTCCCGAACCTATTATTTGGCTTAATTAATAGTGGGGTCTACTCTTCAGGCCTAGCCAAGGTCCTTGAAACAGTGAGTCAAGTGAAGATGGGAGGGTTGTTCTAATGGTAAATTTTAATATCGCTACAGTGCTCACGCCTGAAATCGCGATGGCCGCTTTAGCCTTGATACTGTTGGCCATTGGACTACTGATTCCACCAGGCGCGCGCCAAGGCATGATGCCCCTCACTGCGTTCTCGTTATTAGGTGTTCTCAGTTATACACTATTCGACTTTTTCTACGGTTCAAAAGCCTTGTTCCTCGGTGGCCTGTATTTACACGATCAATTCGCAGTCTATTTCAAAGTGCTCTTCTTAGCGGCGGCCCTGCTGGTCGTACTCTCTTCAGGTGGGTATGTGCAGAAATTGGCCGAACACCGTGGCGAGTTCTATTCTTTGATCATGACAGCGACTTTGGGAATGATGATCATGGCCGGATCCGGCGAACTGATTTCGATGTATGTCGGGCTGGAACTGATGACGATTTCCTTCTATATACTTGTCGCTTATTTGGCCAATGATGCGCATTCCTCAGAAGCAGGAATCAAGTATCTGGTGCTTGGTGCCACATCCTCAGCTATTTTACTCTACGGGATCAGTCTCGTGTACGGCTTGACCGGATCGACCCAGTATACGGAAATTGCCAGTGGGTTAGGGGCAAACCTGACGCCAGCATCCTTCCTGGCAACAGTTTTTCTGCTTGCTGGGTTAGGCTTTAAGATTTCCCTGGTACCGTTTCATCTCTGGGCACCGGACATTTATGAGGGGGCTCCAACCCCAGTCACGGCCTTCTTGGCCATTGCCTCAAAAGCAGCGGCCTTTGCAGTGCTGATTCGGGTATACCTCTTAATGATGAACAGTCAAGCTTTTTCAAGTACTGGCCAAACGCTGTTAATCGTTTTGGCAGCCCTAACGATGATTTTAGGTAACTTAATTGCAATTCCGCAAACCAATATCAAACGGTTACTAGCGTATTCGAGCATTGCCCAAGCTGGTTATATCATGGTGGGCATCATTGCCGAATCACTGCTGGGTGTAAAAGGTGTGCTCTTCTATGCGATGATTTACGTCTTTGCCAATATGGGAGCCTTTGCAGTGGCGACACACGTCTCCGAAAAGCAAGGGAGTGACCAGATAAAGGACTTTGCAGGCTTAGCTCGCCGCTCCCCTTTAGCAGCGGTGGTGATGACGGCATCCTTATTATCCTTAGCAGGGATTCCGCCAATGGCTGGATTCGTTGGGAAGTTCTATCTCTTCTCTGCAGTCATGGACCAAGGGTATACAGCAATCGCCTATATCGGGTTTGTGATGAGCATGGTGTCCGTATATTACTATCTCTCGGTCGTCAAAGTGATGTACCTAGGAGAGGGTGAAGGGTTGCCGGATGTTCCTGTCCATGGAGCGGTAAAGTTCACGATGGTATTTACCATGTTGATTACCTTAGCAATTGGTATTTATCCGACTCCTCTGGCTCAAATGGCCTTTGCGGCGGCTCAGAGCTTAGTGAACTCGTTCAACTAAAGTTGAACATCGAGACTTCGGTGGGGGACTCTACCCCCACCGAAGCAGAACAAGGTGTACCACTCCCACTTGAAGAAGTGGGAGTCTTACGATTTGGATCAAGTAACCTTTTTGTACATTATTAGTGGAAAAATTGCATTTTTCTCCCAAGGATTTTCCAATGTCAACCAAGAAATAAGTTAAATGAGCAGACATCTTTTTATCCAAAGGTACTAAGGCAATGTGTTGCCTCGAAAGCGAGCGAAATCGCGTTAAGGAGAAAAGGTGTAGGCAAGGTAGGGGAGAAGAAATAGGTTTCTATATCTGTAAAATGATTTAGTTTAATTTAAGACAATGAAAAGGGCAATTATAAATTTTATTTGTTGATAAAGTTGTAAGAAGGTTATATAGGTAAATGCCTTTTTTCTAAAATCTGAATTAAACTTTCTTATGGTATGGATTGGGAATCACTTTCTTAAGCCTCACAAAGTAAAGGTAACGGCCCTCCTTATGTGTCTGCAGCTCGTTAGGGAGGGATGATCTCAGTACTGCACCTCTGTGAACAGAGTGGGTCGTTGCGAGACTGAGAACTGTAAGGGTCCTCAGGGGATGACTATTCCAGGGGGGCCTCTTTTCTCTCGTCATTACCGCGCCTTACCAAATCCACACTGCAGGAGTATGCGTAATGAGTTACAGTGTGGCGATAAGCTAGTTCCTTCGCCACGAAGTATCATTTTGGGTGTGTGGCTCGGCAATACTCATCCTACGCCGGTAAGTTTCCTTTGTTGTTGCGGCTTCGGCGAAACCCTATCCTACGCCGGAAGGTATTCCTTTCGGGATCACGGCTTCGGCGATACTCATCCTCAGCGCGATAGCATTCGTTAATGGCCGTGCGCTTTCGGCGAAACCCTCCACCGGAGGCTTTCGTCACTGGAGACTATCGTACTGGAGACTATTGTCACTGGAGAGTATCGTGCTTATCGTCTTGGTGGTGGTCCCTTCGCTAGCCATTAGAAATTTGTGCGAATTTATTTTTAGAGATGAGGGAATATAAAAGTTTAATGGAACATCTCAAACACTAGGAGGAAAATCGTAAGGAAAAGGAGAATAATAGAGACAGAACCGGAACAAGTAATCGTTCTGTGTTTAAGACCTCGATTAGGAGGATACAACCTTGATCCAAGCCATTCTCTTTGACCTTGAGGGAGCTCTGACAGATGTTGATACGACTGATTTCATGCGCAATTACCTAGGAATTTTGGCACCTCGCTTTGCGCATCTACTGTCACCCGATAAGTTTTCAAGACAACTTTTAAGATCGTTGGAAACTTCCCAAAGTGACCCTAAACCTGGGCAGACAAATATCCAGACGTTTTACGACGACTTTAGTAAAGCTACAGGGCATTCCTTTCAAACACTGCGGCCGATTTTTGAGGAGTTTTATGAATCCGATTTCCCTGCCTTACGTTGCCTAGTGGAGGCCGTTCCTCAAGGGGTCAAAGTAGTTGAGTATGCCATTCAACAGGGATTTTTAACCGCTGTTGCTTCGAATCCGGTGTTACCATTATGCGCCATGCAAGAACATATACGCTGGGCTGGGCTTACGCCAGAACATTTTAAGATAATTCCAGCTTTGGATAACTTTCATTTTTTTAAACCTCATTTAGGATTTTTTAGAGAAGTTGCTGAAAATCTTGGTGTTAAACCTGATAGTTGTTTATTAGTCAGTGGGCAGACTCGAGACATAATCTGTCGAGAACTGGGGATGAAGATGTTTTTCATAGGATCAATAGAATCAGAGGAGAAGACTGATTATGCTGGCAATCTTGACGATCTCTTCCGTTTAATCAGTCAAGGGAATTTATAATTTGCTGGCATGAAGGGATGGATAAGGGTGGGAATACTTTGCCAGCCCGCAATCAAAACAATTGGACACCAAAATTTACCTGTTCCCTCAGTGCGTATGGCACTGTTATTCTATGAGTTTCTTAGCCGTTATAAGGAGTGGAAAACCGCTAAACTTCAAGAAGCGATCGGGATGTTAATTCTTTTATTTGTTGGGTTGTGTATTTTGTTTCTTCCTTGGCTTTTGCCGGAGAGAGGGATAATTATGAGTATGGTCATGCTAGTATTTTTCTATTTCGCTTTACGCTATTATTTAGAAGTTAACGAGCGGGTGAACCACTTATACATTAATGTGCATATTTTGCACCATCATTTGATCGGTAAACTCGAGGTGGGTTTTTGCGATCACTCAGCACCTTGCCATTGTGTCGAGAACTTTAGTCGCTATGTTGAAAAGCAATACAACATTTCATTCTCTAACGGTTTGTTAAGATGACATTCTAGGCCCTAAGATTTAGACTGTTTGCTATAAAATCTAGAAAGTGCTAAAATATGTTTAATTTTAGAAACATTAAATGAAAGCATCAGGAGGGTTCCATGAAAAAGTATGTTTGTTCTGCATGTGGTTATGTTTATGATCCTGAAGTAGGAGACCCAGACTCTGGGGTTGCACCGGGTACGGCTTTTGAGGATATCCCAGATGATTGGGTATGTCCAGTTTGTGGAGTAGGTAAAGATGAGTTTGAGGTATCTGAGTAACTGACAAAGGAATAAACTACGAGTAATTTAAAGGTTATCCAAATCGTAAGACTCCACTTCTACAAGTGGGAGCGGTACACCTTATCCTGCTTCGGTGACGATAGTCTCCAGTACGATAGTCTCCAGTGGAGACTTATGTCACCGAAGACTCGATGTTCAACTTTAGTTGAACGAGTTCACTTCAGAGTAGTTTAAAAAGGGAAAAGCGAACGATTTCGCTTTTCCCTTTTGTTTTTTCTTTTCAATAAGTAAGAGCAATTCATGAATTGGCCCTACAGTTCCATTATCGCAGCTTCATCTCGATCAAGTTTTTCCATACATGCTTTTAAGCGCGTTCGCAAAACAGAATCGCTTATGGCCTCCCGCATCTGACGTAAGAGATCTATGGTTCGCCTAAAAACGCTAATAATGTCGCCCTCATCAAGATTACACAAAGCTTGTACTTCAACGAACGTTTTGCCTTGACTCCAAGCGTAGGTAATTCCCGCCACGCGCGGATCGTATTTTATTACGTCTTCTCCACAAATACTTTGAATGTATTCGCAGATTTCTTTGACTGGCGCGGTATCGAAAACTCCAGCACGCTGAAACGTATCATTTTTTCTTGCTTCGAAGTCGATGCTGGACAGCAAGGCATTGAGTTGATCGTCATCAATTTGGGTAAATACATCTGAGTAAATGAGCTCGGTAACCAGAAGTTCTTGTACATAAATATGACTGGCGCAAGTACCACGAGGCAGGAGCTCATCTCCTCGTAAATAACCTATTTGACGAAGGTGATTTTTTTTGTATTCAAATTCAAGGAGAAAGGCATTTTCCTCTGGAAGGTCCCCTAAAGCCGTTTGAAGCTCTTTACGGCGCTGTTGTATCGTTAAGAAGCTCTTACTGTGGTCCTTACAGTTATCTTGTCGTGCCGAAGGGCAACTCTTCGGAGGCTGGGATAATAGTTTATCCCATGCTCGGATTTTTCGAGCCATTTCTCGTCCGTAAACACGGGTTTGTTTTCGGGGCCCTAAAGCCTTATACGTTTTTTTCAGCCTTTCAAATTCCTTTCGCTTGGGGTGGTGTTTCAAAGGACAGATAAATGTTCCAACTGCTTCGCAGACGTGATGTTGCGCCCCGTCAAGCTGTTCCTGGATTTGGGCTAATTCAGAGTGAAGATGTTGTGAGCTTAAATGGTAACTAAAGGCGGCAAAACTTTTTTGAAAATACGTAACAATTTGCTCTTGAGTAAGAGTGGCAGTGAGATTTAAAACGGTATTGTATGTCAGTCTAAATTGGCTGGTCAGTGGTTCAAGGCGATTGAGCTGGAATTTGGGGGGCGGGCTTTTTTCCATATAAGCTAAGTCCACAAGTGCAAATGAAAATCCCTTTTCATCGATTCCTCTGCGCCCTGCGCGACCGGACATTTGGAAAAATTCATGGTTAGCCAACGGACGGAAATTGCGGCCATCATATTTGTTAAGCGAATCAAAACACACTGCTTTGACAGGATAATTAATCCCGACACTAAAGGTTTCAGTGCAATAGAGCACTTTAATTAAACGTTCTAGGAAAAGTTCTTCGACCACAACCTTCTGGGAGGGGAGCAATCCAGCATGATGATAGGCGATTCCTTTGGAACACAAACGTTTAAGCTGACGAGTTGATGATGACCAGTCTATTTCAGGGCCAAAGAGCAGTAGGAATTTGTTTTCAACAATGCGTCGTTCCGGAGATCTTAAATAACTCGCTATCATTGCTAATTCCATGGCTTTTAGGGCACATTGTTTTCGGCTAAACACGAAAAAAAGTGCAGGTAGATGCTCACGCTGAATCGCGCGAATGAGATCTAAGTGAGTTGTTGGGCCGAAGGGGTTTTCATCGTTAATGCGATCTTTGAGTTTCTGGCGATAATAATGCCATAGTTGATCATAATCGACTAAGCCAGTGTCTTTAGTGTAGTAAAAGTATTCTAAAGGGACAACACGTTTGGATTCTTCGATGAGTGCAACATCTTCTTGCCGAATTGATTTAATCCAATCCACTAAATGTTGGGCATTAGCTATAGTAGCACTCAAACCAAGGAGCTTCATTTTCGGGGGCGCAAGAATAATGGATTCTTCCCATACTGTTCCACGTTCCTCATCATTAAGCCAGTGAATCTCATCAAAAACTATATGAGAAACTTTCTCAAGATTAGGATCTTCAGTAATGACCTGGTTGCGGAAAACTTCTGTTGTCATGATAAGAAGGGGAGCGGTTGGGTTAAGGACGACATCCCCAGTCATAATGCCAACGGCCTCTTCCCCAAACTGTGCTTTGAAGTCTCTGTATTTTTGATTACTTAACGCTTTGATGGGCGCCGTATAAATCACTCTTAAATGTTCGTTCATAGCTTTCTCAATCAAATAATCAGCTACAAGGGTCTTACCGGTACCTGTGGGAGCAGCAACAACAACAGATTTCCCAGCGTCAATGGCATCAAGTGCCTCTTCTTGAAAAGAATCGAGAGTAAATTCGTGATAGGTACGCTTGGACATGTGAGTCAGCTCGTTTCTGATTTATTTTACTTATATTAACAAAATGGTGAATAATGGTCAACTTTAGGCATATGAAAGAAAATAATAAGTCAAAGCTGCCACGGATATTCTGAATAACCGTCAGAATCCATAAGATGAAACAAGAAACAAGGTTTAAGGCTAAGGGGGGATCAGCGTTGTCTTCGTTGCGATTAGAGGTTGAGCAGGCGATGGGACTCAAGTTTCCAGAGAGAAACGGAGAATCAATAGTTCGGTTTGAGGAATCAATGGAAATTCCACGTGCGGCTGAAATGTTAATGCGGGGATTATACCGCGATCCCGAACGGGTACGCCAAGGCTTTAAATTATTGCATCAAGAAACCGGATCGTTGCTTGATATTCTTATGCCACGGCGTTCCCGTTTGCGAGAATGGGCTGATTCCCTACCGGATCGTCCCAGAGATGCGGAAGCCTTCTTAAAACAAACGACAGACCAATTATTAATTAGAGAACAACGTTTAGTTGAGGCTGAGCGAGACTTAGTTGATCAACTTAAAGAGTGCGGACTAGAGGACGTTTTCCCTATCCCGCTATCTGCTTTTGGGACTTGTACTTATCGAGATCCCAACGTTAAAATATTTCTAAAGCCCATAGGGAGGTTTGCAGAAATCCTCCAAATGAATCCTGAGTCCTTGCGACTGGTTGTGCGTGTCCACTTCTTATTTTCTCTCTTATTAATCGCTGGAGCAGACTTGGATGGACAGGTATATTCTAGAGGAGGAGAAGATGAGGTGATCCATTGGCTTACTAGTGAGTATACCTTCCGATATCTAAAAAGCCAATCGACAGAACTGATTCAATGTTATCAAGAATGGGTTAAGGCGTGGGGAGGAAAACCACCGAACCAAAATCTAATTAACGAACAAACATGTGAAAAGACCCGTGCTACCATGGTCTTCTGGCGGCGTCAGTTAAATATAAGTTGGGAAGAATGTTGGCAAATTATTAATCAAGTGGAAAGATATCAAGCACTAATATAATAAGTTTACCAAACCGATTTTATGGGATTTTAGAAAAACATGCTATAATAAAGAGATCAGGAAGACTTAAAAAATAAGCTATTGGCGGATGTTTCGCATAGTATAAATGAGGAGACTATTAGGTCTCCTCATTTATACTATGTGCCCAGTACACTCTCTCACAGTAAGCTTGTTCAGCTAAAACTGAACATCGGGACTTCGGTGACGAAGCCTCTAGTCGAAAAGGAACACTGAGTACGAAGGAAGAGACTTCTCCAGCGAAGCAGACCATTGGAACTTCCACTTACAGAAGTGGGGGTCTTGGGAATAGATAAAGGTACGAGGAGGAGTAGGGATTGGTTGACATAGAATTGACTCAGGTACGCATAAAATCGACTATCGACACCCCTTTTCGGGTAGTGGCATTATTTGTAACCATAGTATTGGCCGCAATTATTGTAATTAATGCAAGCTA
>JGI25321J39296_1001748_pt1 | contig 11714 bp, 10 predicted proteins | sample AutmiccommuBRH23_FD_39296 | JGI IMG/M metagenome (IMG submission 39296)
CGCGCGACCGCGCCCCCGGCCAGTCCGCCCCGGCATCATGCGCGCTTCATACCGCCAAACCGGCCCGGAACAGCCGGGAATGTTAAAAATCGAGGTGCCCTCATGTTAATCATGGAACCTCTTTAACAGATTAACCAAGAAAGTGCCACGTCGGTTTGCGCAAGATCGGGGCGCGGACCGTGAGGGACCGCAGATTATCTGGAACCAAAGGCGCTTCATTGAAATCGTCTTGCTATCGTTCGTGTTGTTTTGTATCGCCGCACCATTATAGCTGGAGTCGGCGTCATGAAACACAAGGTCCGGACCGTAGCAGCAGCTGCGGCCATCACAGTATCGAGCCTCGTTGGTTCGGTCGAACCGGCGCAAGCCTACCAGGTCGACTGTGCCATTTTGCTCTGTCTTGCGGGCGGCTGGCCCGCATCGGCGCCCTGTGCTCATGCGCGAGCGGTCTTCATCCGCAGGATCACACCCTGGCCGATCGAGCCACCCTTGCAGATCTGGCGTTGCCCGATGGGGGCGTCGTTCAACGCCCCTGCCTCGCTCTCGCCGATGGAACGGCTCTACGACATCACCTTCCGAGAGGCGCCTCAGGCCACCGTACAGCAAGCTCCCCTGCCCCTGGTCGAAGTCCAGTCAGACGAGCAGGCCGACATCGACATTTCGGGCGACGCCTTCGACTTCGTCCGCAGCATCCGTGTCTTCCACATCCAGTTCAGCCAACGCGAAAACCGGGATGGCGATTGCAACCGTTACGACAGCACCCGCCTCGGTTCGTATGGGGTGCAAGGCGACTATCTTTGGACACGGTCGAGTGTCGCCCAGGTTCCGCCCGCCTCACAGCTGCCCGACACCGCGCACTGTAACTGGGTCAGTTACCGCTCGGTCTTCGTGGACTGGCGGGATCATGAGGGGAACTACGGTTTCGAAGAGGTCCGCTACTGAACTTGCCCGGGCCTGCCCGGGGCAGGTCCGCACCCGATCAACTTGCACCTGTGACGGTGCACCGAACCCAAAAAGGGAAACGACGCCAGAGCGAGAGTTGCACGCTCAGATCAAGGCCGCACCCAGCGGCAACCGGCAGTTTCACGCGTCAGACCTGTGTCGGCTCATCGGGCAGGCTGCCTACAACGCGCGGGTCGACGATGTCATTCGGCAGTTCGGCTGAACGGTACCGACCCAACGGACAAAGAGCTGTTGTGTCGTATCCGGGAGGGAAAGGTTAGCTAGCGATCAGTGTTGCTTCGTCTGCAACGAATAAGCGAGGCAAACCTTTGCCTCGCTTAACCGTCTGACACCCTAGCTGGTAGCTACTGAACGACTATGCTTTCACCAAGCGCAAAAGCAGCCAGTGCAGGATAGCGCGAGAACACTCCCTGCTCTGCCGATGCGATCTTGAGAAGCCGAGCCTGCGCATCAGCAATCGAGCTCGGGTCATCGGGGTTCAACCTGCGAAAGATCGCAAGGACGGGCATGGCGACTTCAACAGTCGTGGCAAGTGTCCCACGTTCACTGAACTCGCTGTTGAAAGCTCCATTGCCGATATCGTCCACCAAAGCAAAAGCTTCCCTACAAATCTCCGGATAGTCCATGATCAGAGGATTCCCCCGCCTTGATATTGACCGTGCCTAGAAGAGAACGGTTGCGAACCAAATAATCCTTTGGCGCGCAACACAATTTACCTCGCCTTTTCTATCATCGAAACGGACATTTCAATACGCCGAAGCTGTCGGCGAAGTGGGGCGCAATCCGGATAAGCGTTTTTCAACATCCGTGCTATCCTACGAAGGGCTGCAACAACGTCATCAGCAGAGGTCAATGTCTGCAGAAATGCCTGATCCTCATCGGTTCGGGTATAGTAGACTTCGAAGAACTCAGGGCCGTCGAGTTGCTCCCGGTCGATCTCAAGGCCCAGCCAATCTTCGAGATCTGACCGAAGCGAACTTAACCGCGTATAGACCCCGCCTGGTGCATGCTGTGACGACATGACGGCCTTGATCACGCGGCCTGCCTGCACATGGCCATCAATTCCGAGTTCACCAGCTGGACGGCGGCGCGAACACCCGGGGTTGTAGTTATAGGGTACGGTGGCCTTACTCGGAGAGGGATAGATCATCCCCTTGCACCTTGCGCGGCGTTCGTCCTGTTTCGTCTTCGCCATTGGGCTGAGAAACGTCTCCCATGAAGGTACAGATTCGCCCGTCCAGTTTTCGCTAACGACTGGCTCTGGCATGGCACTGATCTTTTCCATCAGAGCGTCAATGTCGTATCCTGAGCGTGTGTCGATACCGACATAGAGATCGCAATCGTACGGCCGATACATCCCGGGCCAAGACGCCTTTTCAAGCCGCCAGCCGTTGCGGGTCGCCCATGCTGCGCGATTTGAATCGTCGGGCGCGTTGCCATAGGGCTCGTCGATCAGGACGAATTGACCACTGGCCGGATCTACCCAGTCTGTCGAATGGTCGATATTGGGCAGTTTGTCGGTGTCCAGAATTCTGGGGTAGTTCCTGCGGTCTCGGTTTGGTCGCAGTCCGGTATGCTCCATGAAACGAAGCGAACGCTCAGCTGCACAAAGCCGATCCCGCGCATATTCTTGATTGTGGGCAATGTCATCACAAACGAAATGGTCATCGGCAACCATTCGAAGGTTTCCGAAACCCCGGACGTATCTGAGCGCACTTTTGGGGCAGAGGTCGAGGATCGGGGTGGAAAGCTCAATCCGTAATGTTTCCCGCCCGCAGCGATGGCCGCGCTCCTTGTCACTCCAGTAGATCGTCAGCAACACATAGGGCTTGGAGTTCGTGAAACCATTGGTCGGCAAAGTGCGCTGTGCATGACGAAAGTTGACACAATCGGCAGACTTGGCAGCAAGATCAAGCGCGTCAGAATGCTTGATTCCGTTTGTCTTCTTCAGCTGCTTGGCAAGGCGTTTCACCCCAACTAGGGTGGTAGGCCGTGGACCATCGATCAACATAGCTATCTCCCGGCTTGACACCGAACGTCACTCGCCTACCGCCCTACAAGCCAGCGTGTTAGCTGATGGGGATCGCTAGAAAGACCTTCGGGCAGCGCTGCCTGCAGCTTCGGAACGGCGAGTGCCATGCTCCTGCCAAGAGCATCGATAAGATAGGATGGAGTGCACCATCATGCAACCCTCGCCAGGCTGCATTGCAATTTTCGAGCACGCAAACTCAAATCAAAGGATTGGGGCCACTATACTCTGATGCGAACGCGCTGTTGGACTCGTGCGTAGAGCTCGATTGGGGTTTCGTGTTCCAGTTCGACAACGATCGCATATCGCTGCCGGACTTCCTGGTCTGCAGCCCAGCCTCCGACACACCGCACTACGAGGAAATAGTCGGCACCGTACTGCGCAGTGTCCTGGGTAAATTTTACACTCGCCGTTTGCAGCGTGTTGCGGTCGCGACGTTGCGGTCCTGGGCTAAGACCACAGTTGAAACGCCCCGCCATCTCTGGCGCCTCCGTGTCTTCGCCCGTGTGGGATCGAAAATGCTCAAAGACCTGATCCGCAGTGCATCCCCGGATCAACCGAAAGTTCATTCGCGTGCCGACATATTCAGCGCGAGTCCGTCGCACCGGTGGGTCGAAGGCCAGCGAGACATGAATCCAGCGGGGACCATTGCCTTGGAACTCGGCGGGGATCGGGACCTGGTAAACAGCGAATTGGTCCATTCCGAGCGCGTCTTCGGCGTACAGGACGACCCGATGATCATCAGAGAAGGTTGCTGTGGCAGGGTTTACGACCCCGTTTCCATGAATCTGGTCTCGCTCGGCATCGATCATGCCGCCCAACCTGCGCTGCGTGGCTTCAGGGACGCGGGCAGAACTGGCCATAAACGCCTTGATGAGGTTCGCCGATGCGTCCGGATGATAACGCAAAATTTGCGCCGCCTTGTGTGCCAGATGCGGGGCGGAAAATGATGTGCCGGTTTTGCTCACAAGAAGTTGCCGCTGGAAGTCAGCGTTCGTGGTCAAAATGCCCGCATTTGCCAAGTGGGGCGCACGCTGCAAGCGCCGGGCCACCGCGTCGAAAACCAGTGTTCCACCGTAGTCAACGAAATCTGGTTTCTTGATGCCGCCGGCACCTGGGCCAGAACGCGAAAATGGCGACGGTTCATCCGGCTCAGTGATGCGTTGGATGTGAACGTCGAATTCGTGCTCCGGCCCGAGCCCATTGGAATGCGCGAGAGACCCTACTGTTAAAGCGTTGACGGCGCCTGCCGGTTCGCAGACGCGGTTGGCATTTTCTAAAAGATAGCCCGGATACTGCGTGACGCCCTGCTCCAAAGACGTACCGCCCCTGGGGTCGCGATTGCCTGCAGATACGAAAATCAGGACATCAAGTTCGCGCGCGAGCTCGTCCAGGGTCGCGGCCCACGGCCCGACGCGGCCGCGCTCGAAGCGTGCACGAGGATCTCCAAGCGAAATGACAAATAGTTTGCACCCATAAGCTTCCCGAACGCGTTCGATGGTCGTGCGCATCTGCGTCGGCAACGTACGACGCTCAAAAAACTGGCCCTGATCTGTCACAACTTTCGCCGAGATAATCCGAGCGGCGGGGACAAGCTCTGGCTGATCGAGATGGTTCCGGAGGTCGCCGTAGCAGGCGACACCGGCGACAGCCGTGCCATGACCGAAGATGTCGGCCTCGCCAAGCTCTGCCGGAAAGGCCTCACGCGCGACGATACGGTCTTCGAGCAGGGGGTTGTCGTTAACACCGCTGTCGAGAATGGCAACCACAGGTAACTCCACCTCGGGCGGTGACACTGGCGGCATGTCTCCCACAGCAAAGGCCTCAGGCCGTTCCATCTGGATATCGGGCTGTGGCGGAAAGTCGACAAATGCGACCTGGGGTATTGCAAGTATCGGCCGAATGGTCTGGCCGGAGGCTCGCACCCGGATGATGCTGATGGAAGGCCCACAATAGTGGTCGTAGAGTTCCCCGTTTTGGCTCTCGACCCACTCGACGATTTCTTCGCCGAGCGACCGACGTGCCGCCTGAGGACCGAACTCCCATAGCTCAATATCGACAACGTAGTCCGTATCGTCCAGAAAGTCCTGGACCTCGGAAAAGCCTTCTTCCCGTGCCAGAACGCCTAGACGGTCGCGACCTTCAATCGTGCCGATTGCGCCAATCCTGTCAATGAACCCGGCGTAGCGACGATTGCGCTGACCCTGCGGTATTGGACCCTCATACTCGTCGAGCCGGGTCCGAAAGTCCTGCAAATCATCCGTCGACGAGAACAGGACCAGGGTGTTGTCTTCATCGGTGGACAGCACGGTCAGGCCAAGACCTTCCCAGTCCTCCTCCATGCTTGCCCCGCTCATCTCCACCCGAAGGATCAGCGCCGGGTCAACGAATCTCGGAGGAGGCTGCTGCGCGCGTTGGTTTTGGACGGCGGCGTCAACCTCCTGCCGGATGCGGCCGCCATGTCCTCCGCCTCGGGTTGGGGGGCGGGGCACTCTACCATGCTTGCGGCGGGCAAGATTCTCAGGCAGGCGCACCAAGGGCAGGTGCTGATGTTGGGGCAAGGTCTAACTCACGAACCGTTGGTAATCTTGCGAATCCGCATGCGCCGTCGATCGGCATAACGAATGGCTTCTCTGAAATGCTTCTTCGAGATCGACTTTTTGCGATCCAGCAGAGCCAGCTTTTTGGCCTGATTGCAGATCTTCTCAAGCTCGGCATAGGAATAATCCATAGTCCCCTGAACCATGTCTTCGATATCGAATTCAAGTTCCGAGTTCTTCATTGCATTGGTAAGATACCGCCGTGTCATCGCTTCATCCGGATGATCGAACCAGACGACTTCATCGAACCTGCGCCAGATGGCGGGATCGAGTTGCCCGTCCAGGTTGGTGGCCGCGATGAGGAACCCACTCGGCTGGATCTGATCGATGAAGATCAACAGGGAGTTGACGACGCGGCGCAGCTCGCTGTGATCGCTTCCCTCTTCGCGCGAGCGGGCGAGCGCGTCGAACTCGTCGAAAAACAAGACGCAGGGTTGACGGCGGGCGAACTCGAAGGTCTTGCGAATGTTGGACGCGGTCTCGCCCAGAAAGGAAGAGATGAGCCGATCGAGTTTGACATGGAAGAAAGGCAGCCCCAGCTGACCGGCGAAGATCTCGGCGCACAGTGTCTTCCCGGTTCCAGGAGGTCCGCAGAACAGTAGCTTTGAGCGAACAGGCAGGCCGTTCCGCTTGATAAGTTCAGACTTGCGGAACTCATCAATTAATCCCGTGAAGAGGCTGAGGTTCTCGACGCTCAGCTGAATGTCCTCGGGGCTGAAGCGCGGTTCGATACGCTGAATGAACTCCTTTGCATCGTCTGGAAACGGAACTAGCCGATTTAGCTCCTTGGGTTGCTGCGCAGACGAAATGGACGCGAGAGCATTGCGAAGGCCACGCGCAAGCACGCGGTTGTTCTTCTTTTCTTCTTCAGAAATAATCTGCTCGACGACCGCGCGGAATTCATCCTCACGCCCATAGTTGAGCAGCAATTTCTTCATCAATTCGCCACGCGCCATGCCGCAACCTCCTGACCAAATTTGTAGCTCAACTTTGGGATGTTGACCACAAGATATTGATATGCCGCCGCTTATTGCCGAACGATTTGCCGTGCTGGCGCGACGAACGACGTGCACCTCCAAACCAAGCACACTATCCGGACTGTTCGTCGAGAATTTCCATCTCCGGAAGGTCCCGCAAGCTCTGCAGATCGAAGGTCGCCAAAAACGTCTCCGTCGTCACAAAGGTATGCGGCGCACCGGGTCGCGGAGACCGGGGCCCGCTCGCGATCAGGTCCTTGTACCGCAGCCGAGCCAGCAGGTCTCTGCTGACCTCCTTGCCGAAAATATCGGCCAGGCCGGCCCGGTCGATCGGCTGGTGATAAGCGATGGCACAAAGCACACCCATCTCCATCTCCGTAAAAGCCAGCGACTGCTCCCCGAGATCGGCCGCCGCCTTGATCGCGTCGGCGAACTGGGCCTTGGTCCGGAACATCCAGCCGCCCGCGACCTGCGCGAGTTCATAGGGGCGGCCTCCCAGCTCGGCCTGGATGTCGTCGATCAACATCTCGACCGAGGCCCCCTGCCCCACCACGCGGGCCAGGTCCTCGCGGCCAACCGGCGCGGCACTCGCAAAGAGCACCGCCTCGATCCGTCCCATCCATGCGCGCCACCGAAGCTCCTGTGGCCGGTCGTCGAGCTCCCGGTCAAAGACGGCGCCGCCTTCACCCGCCGGTTGCCGCTTCCTGCTCGCGACCGTCATGGCGCGATCCCATAGAGCCGGAACGTCGGCCGCCCGGTCAGTTCCCGCGCCACGCCCAACTCGACCAGCCGGTCGCAGAACCGCCGCGCCGCGCGGTCCGTCATGGGAATCGACGTCCCCCGGATGCGCGGCGACAGCATCGACGCTGGGGCGACCGCATCTTCGGTCAGGAACAGATCGACGGCCGCGCTTGATCCTTTTGCCCGCAGTTTCGGCGCCACGGCGCGAAGCGCTTCCGCACGACGGGCCAGATCGCGCGCCAGTCGGATCGCACCTTCGATGGACTCGAGGATCCGCGCCTGCACTGCAAGCTCCGCCCTCTGGCCGGTCGCGGTTAGGTCGCGTAGCGCCGTTTTCGTCAGTTGCTGCGCCGAAACCGGTAGTACTACCTTCCAGTTCAGCGCCCGCGCCAGGACAATGTCCGAGAGCAAGCAGGCGACCCGCTCCGCCCGGTCGTCGGCGCCCAGTACAACGCGAAGGACGGTAACGCAGCCCGCCAACGGCCCGTGAGTCCGCGCACGCGCTTGTGCCGCCTTCAGCCAGCCGTCTATCTCCCCGGCAATATCGGGACCGATCAGGTCTGCAATCTCACCCGTTCCGCCTGCCCGAATCCTCATCGCGTCGCGCCAAAAGGCCAAAAGATCGCCATCCGGCCCTCGCGCCTCGCCCAACGGTGTCAGATGGAAAGCGTCGCGGATGTCAGCCTCCCGCGCCAGCCGGCCTTCCAGTTTCGAGGTCGCCGTTGCGGCGCTCAGCGCCATCCGGTTGGCGAACAATTTCACGGGCACACCATGCTTGGGATCACCGATCAACTGGTCGAGCACTGCCAGCGCCGACCCGGACCTAAAGGCCACAGTTTCAAGGGTTTCCACACGCCCGGAGGTGACCCAGCCCGGCAGTTTCGGTAGGGTGTTCGGGTCGTCAGAGATGGTGGCAGGCTGATAGGTCATGCCACAACACTAGTCTATCACGGCGCTTTCGGCTACAATATAGTGCAGAAACCGCCCCACTTTGCAATTCTCTACCACGTCCAATAAGTTTGCATTATCGGACATGAAAAGATATGCTCCGCGACATGTCAAAAAACACCAAGAAATCGAGCTCCAAGGCGGCAGACGGGTCTTCAGTCAACGAGGACAACGAGAGAGGTCGCCCGGACGGAGAGGCCCTGAGCCTCCCTTCGTCTGTGGCCGGATCCGGCGCGCTCGACCGCTTGGTCGAAACCGCTCGCGACTACGCCCGCGCGGCGGCGTCGGACAACACGCTGCGGGCCTATGCGAAGGACTGGGCGAATTTCTCGCGCTGGTGCCGGATGAAAGGCTCTGAGCCCTTGCCCCCGTCGCCGGAGATGATCGGGCTGTATCTCGCGGACCTGGCGTCCGGATCAGACCCCTCCCCTGCCCTGTCGGTCAGCACAATAGACCGCCGCCTGTCGGGCCTCGCCTGGAACTACGCGCAGCGGGGGTTCACCCTCGATCGCAAGAACCGGCACATCGCCACGGTGCTGGCCGGGATCAAGCGAAAGCACGCGCGCCCACCGGTGCAGAAGGAGGCGATCCTAGCCGAAGACATCCTCTCGATGGTGGCCACCCTGCCCTATGATCTGCGCGGGTTGCGAGATCGCGCGATCCTGCTCTTGGGCTATGCCGGTGGTCTCCGCCGCACGGAAATCGTCAGCCTCGATGTGCACAAGGACGACACGCCGGATTCGGGCGGCTGGATCGAGATCTTCGACAAGGGTGCCCTGCTCACCCTCAATGCCAAGACTGGTTGGCGCGAGGTCGAGATCGGCCGCGGGTCCAAGGATCAGACCTGTCCAGTACGTGCCCTCGAGCAGTGGCTGCACTTTGCGAAGATCGACTTCGGCCCGATCTTCGTCGGCACCTCACGCGATGGCAGACGTACCACGCAGGCGAGATTGAACGACAAGCATGTGGCCCGCCTGGTCAAACGCACGGTCCTCGACGCCGGCATCCGATCCGACCTACCCGAGAAAGACCGTCTCGCACTATTCTCTGGCCACAGCCTGCGCGCCGGCCTCGCCAGTTCGGCCGAAGTCGACGAGCGTTACGTCCAGAAGCAGCTCGGACACGCATCTGCCGAGATGACCCGGCGCTACCAGCGCCGTCGCGACCGGTTCCGGGTGAACCTGACTAAAGCAGCCGGTCTCTGATCGCGGGCTCATTCGGTCGTTTATTGATGGTATATGAAACAGCAAACGGCCTTTTTTGATGCCCCTGATTGGTTATGCGCGCGTATCTACCGAGGATCAGACCCCCCTGCCCCAGTCGCAGGCCCTGAAATCCGCGGGTTGCGCCGAGATCCATGAAGAACAGGCCTCAGGCGGCAATCGTGCGCGGCCGGTGCTTGCGCGGGTGTTAGAACGCATAGGTAAGGGCGACACGCTGGTTGTCGTGCGTATTGACCGTCTTGCCCGCTCATTATCGCATCTGCTGGAGGTGATCGAGCGACTGGAGGCCAAGGGTGCTTTCTTTCGTTCCATTCAGGACCCGATCGACACCGGATCCCCGCAAGGCAAGTTCACGTTGCAGGTTCTGGGCGCCGCGGCCGAGTTCGAGCGGGCGCTGATCCGGGAACGTACCAAGGCGGGGCTGGCGAGCGCCCGTACCAAGGGCCGGGTCGGCGGGAACCCTGGACTGCGGGCAAAAGACCCTGCTGCCCTTCGCAAAGTGCAGCTGGCGCGACAAGACGGCTACATGGAGCGTCTGAACGAGACGGCACAAGATTGGGTGCCCCATGTGCGCCGGTTGCGACCCGACTTGGCCTGGGAAGACGTAGTGCGCATCATCAACGGCCCCTTGCCCGAGGCGCGTCGCTGGACCCAAAGCCGTCTCTTGCGCGCTGTGAAGGCATATGTCCGCGACGGCTTCCTGCCGGCCGAGGTGCTGGCCCGCGCCGGGCGCCGCGAAACCGACGACCGTCTGCCCGCCATCGTCGCCGGAATCAAGGGCGCGGACCCCGACATCACGCTTCAGGCGATCTGCACCCGGCTGCAGGCGATGCGCGAACGCACGCCGCGCGGGCGGACAAGCTGGCAGCCTTCGTCGGTGAAGATGCTGCTGGAGCGGGCCGAGAGGCTGGGGTTGCTCGACTGAGATCCCGGAGAATCGTCCATCCGATTCTGCCGACTGATTTCTGTACGCACTCACAATACATCTTGTGGTCACTTCGCAGCTGGCAACGAGGTGTTGAAGTAGAGTGAGAGCGCAGTCGCCCAAGACGCTGATTTTTAACAGTTTACCGTCGACAGAAATGGGTGTCTTCAACGCCCCCAGGCCGCTCAACGGTTTGGTCTGGATTTATCCACAATATCTGTTAAGCTTTGCAAAACAATAAAGACTTGAGGGCAGTGATGAACGGGATACGGGCCTCCCAGAGATTTGAAGTCATGTCCAAGCGGCTTGGTAGTCGGTTGCGTGAACATGCGCAGGAAACCTTCCCACCGGACGCTCAGAAGGGTCTCCGCCGCTTCGCCATGCGGGAAGCGGCTGAACTTCTTCGCATTAATCAGAATACCTTCCGCCATCATGTGTCAAACCTCGAAGGCTTCCCCGAAGGTGTTCTGGAGGGCGGCAACCGCCGTAGCTTCTCTGCAGAGGAGATGGTCGAGGCACAACGCGTACTTCTCGAGACTGGAAGGATCAAGCCAGAAGAACACCCGCACAGAAGACCGGGAGAGGCTTGTCAGGTCTTGACGATTTTCAACCTGAAAGGTGGTTCGGCAAAGACGTCATCTGTTGCCCATGTAGGACAACTACTGGGTCTCCGCGGATACCGGGTCTTGCTGATCGACCTCGACAGCCAGGCAAGTCTGACGAACCTGTTCGGGGTAACTCCCGAGCTTGATCCGGATATGCCAACTTCATACGATCTTATCCGATCCGACGATCCATTGCCCGCAGCAGAGATCATTCGCAAAACGAACTTCCCGACCGTGGATCTGATCCCGGCATCCATGGACATCATGGAATACGAGTTTGAGGTCGCCTTGAGCTTCAGACACGGCGCCACCACGTTCCATAGCCGCATCCGGGAAGCACTTGAGCCCGTCCTCAACCGATATGATGTGGTGATATTTGACACCCCACCGCAGCTGAACTTCTCTGTGATCTCTGCCCTCTTTGCATCGACCGGGGTCCTGATCCCGCTCAACGCGTCGATGCTCGATGTCATGTCGCTGGCGAGCTTTCTGGGCATGGCTAGCAACCTGATGGGCGTGGTAGAGGCACACGCCCCGGAACATGGACTGAACTTCGTGCGAGTTCTGATCACCCGTTACGAAAATACGGATGGTCCGCAGGTGCAGATTTCATCTCTGCTTCGGACAGTCCTCGGGGATGCCGTATTGTCTGCCGAGTTTCTGAAATCAACAGCCGTGGGTGATGCTGCGAACACCCAGCAGA
>JGI25321J39296_1001762_pt1 | contig 11656 bp, 15 predicted proteins | sample AutmiccommuBRH23_FD_39296 | JGI IMG/M metagenome (IMG submission 39296)
GTGATCGGTGGATTGTCCAAGGCTACCGTAATTCGGCTTGCAGCCGAATGCTGGGCGGCCTGCATTTATTTCTTCGTCGATGGCGGCACAACACCAGCCATNAAACAGAAAATGGCCAGGTGAATTCTACGGACGCACCCCGTTAAAAACGGGGAGATTACNTCCATCATCAAGCCCCCAAAAACTCAGGAACAAGATACAAAATCTACAAGACAACGCGAATCCTCAATTGTGCAGAGGTCTTTCTGGATTTTCGCGGCGATCTGCTGTCCGGTCACGCCAGCTATCCTGCTGACAAAATGCCGGTCCCCGGCATTGCCCAGCATAGCGGCCGCGTCGCGCGGTGACAGCCATTGCGCGCGATGGCCCGGCTCGGTCGGCGCGCCAAGACGACGAACGGGAAACGCGTGGTAGATAACACAGAGCTTTTCCGCCCAGAGATCGTAGTCCGGCATATAGGCAAAACGGCGGAACGCCCCGAGGCGCCGCGGCCGCGCGATGCGCCAGCCTGTTTCCTCCCTTACCTCCCGATGGAGCGCCTGCAAGGGCGTCTCGCCCGGATCGATCCCGCCGCCGGGCAGCTGATATTCCGGCACCGGCTCGGCCTGATGCGTCACCAGAATACGGCCCCCGCGGACCAGGATCGCATAGACGCCGCGCCGCAGGCGATAGCGGATATCGCGTTTCGGCACCTCGCCAAATCGTCGGATCATGCCTGTCTCCAGTCCTTCGGCTTGTCGCGCCCTCATGGACGCGATATGCGGGAGCCCGTCACAAAAGGAAAGCCCATGAGCCTTGGACAGCGAATCGCCTGGGATGACACGGTGCTGCCGTTCCAGCTCGACCATGCCGACATTCGGGGCCGTGTCGCCCGGCTTGACGGTGTGCTCCAAGCCATCCTCGCGCAGCACCAATACCCCGCCCCGGTCGAGGCGCTTGTTGCCGAAATGGCGCTTCTGACGGCGCTGATCGGTCAGACCGTCAAGCTGCGCTGGAAGCTGTCGCTTCAGGTTCAGAGCAAGGGCGCGGTGCGCCTGATCGCCACCGATTATTTCGCCCCCGAGGCAGAGGGCGAGCCTGCGCGCATCCGCGCCTATGCCGGCTTTGACCCTGACCGGCTGCGCCATGCACGGCCGTTCGACCAGCTGGGCGAGGGGTATTTCGCCGTGCTGATCGACCAGGGGCCGGGCACGACCCCCTATCAGGGGATCACGCCGCTGGCCGGGGATACGCTGCACCGCTGTGCCGAGGCGTATTTCGCCCAGTCGGAACAGCTTCCGACGCGGTTCGCGCTTTCTTTCGGCAAATCCACCATGCCGGGCGAGGCCCCGCATTGGCGCGCGGGCGGCGTCATGCTGCANCACATGCCCAAGGCGTCGCCCTTTGCCACGGGGGGCGGTTCGGGTGCGGGCGGGCTGCTCGAGGCGCGCGATCTGGTCGATGGCGACGACGCCGAGAACTGGGGGCGCGCCAATCTTCTGCTCGACACGGTCGAAGACCTCGAATTGATCGGCCCTTCGGTCTCGCCNACGGATCTTCTGGTCCGGCTGTTCCACGAGGAAGGCCCGCGTGTCTTCGAGATGCAGCCGGTCCGCTTTGGCTGCACCTGTTCCGAGGCGCGCGTGCGCAACAGCCTGTCGATCTATTCCGCGCGCGACATCGCGCGGATGACGACCGAAGACGGCATCGTGACCGCGGATTGCCAGTTCTGCGGGGCGCATTACACGCTGGACCCGGACACGCTCGGGTTTGATGCGGCGGAGGGGTCGGGTGAACGGGGCTGATCCGCTTGCGCTGATCCTCGCCGCGCTCGAGGCCGGGTGCGAAGGAACGTCGGATGGCGACCTCAACCCCGCAATCCCCCCTGCGCCGGGGCGCAGCCTGCGGCCGGCGGGCGTGCTTGTGCCGGTTCTGGGCGAGGGNCCNNAGGCGCGGGTGATCCTCACCAAGCGCTCTTCCGCGCTCCGCCACCACCCCGGCCAGATCGCCTTTCCCGGCGGCAAGCAGGATCCGGGCGACCGGGATATCCGCGCCACCGCCCTGCGCGAGGCGCATGAGGAGATCGGGCTCGATCCCGCGCGCGTCGAGGTTCTCGGTCACCTGCCCCGGCACGAGACGGTCACGAGCTTTGACGTGACCCCGGTTCTGGCGCGCGTTCAGGCGCCCTTTACCCCCGTTGCCGAGCAAGGCGAGGTGGCCGAGGTCTTTGAGGTGCCGCTCGCGCATCTGCTGGATCTGGGCCGATACAGGATCGAACAACGTCGATGGAAGGGGGATTGGCGGCGCTATTACGCCGTGCCCTTCGGCCCCTATTACATCTGGGGCGCGACGGCGCGAATCCTGCGGGTGATGGCCGTGATGGCGGGGCGGCCATGAGGATCACGGGCGACTGGATCACCCGCCCCGAGACGCGCNCGGTCTGCGATGCGCTCACCGGCGCGGGGCATCGCGCGCTGTTCGTCGGCGGCTGCGTGCGCAACGCGCTCATCGGCGCAGCCGTCAGCGACATCGACATCGCCACCGACGCGCGCCCCGAGGCGGTGATGGATATTGCGCAGCGCGCAGGGCTGAGGCCGGTCCCCACCGGCATCGAGCACGGCACGGTCACGGTCGTCTCGGGCGGTGTTGCGCATGAAGTGACCAGCTTTCGCGCGGATATCGAAACGGATGGCCGCCGCGCGCGGGTGGTGTTCGGGGCTGATCTTGCCGCCGATGCGCGGCGGCGCGATTTCACCATGAACGCGCTCTATGCCCGCCCCGATGGCGAGGTGGTCGATCCCTTGGGCGGGATGGCGGATCTGGAGGCGCGCTGCGTGCGCTTCATCGAGGACCCCGAGCGCCGCATCCGCGAGGATTATCTTCGCATCCTGCGATTCTTTCGCTTTCACGCCTGGTATGGCGATCCCGGGGGCGGGCTCGACCCTGACGGCTATGCCGCCTGCGCCGCCTTGCAGGCGGGGCTTGCGGCGCTTTCGCGCGAACGCATCGGCGCCGAGATGCGCAAGCTGCTGGCCGCGCCTGATCCCGCGCCCGCGCTGGCCGCGATGCAGGCGGCGGGGATCGTGCACACGGTTCTGCCGGGGGCGGATGCGGGCGCGATGGCGCTGCTGGTGGATCTCGAATCAGAGGCGGGCATGGCCCCCGATGCCCTGCGGCGGCTCGCGCTTCTGGGCGGAGAGGATGTGGCCGCGCGCCTGCGCCTGTCGCGCGCCGAGACGCGCAGGCTTGAGGCGCTGCGCGCGGGGCTTGCCGATGCCCGGCCGGCGGGCGAACTTGGCTACCGTCACGGGCGGCGCGATGGTGCCGATATCCTGCTTCTGCGCGGCGCCCTCACGGGCACCCCCCCCGATCCCAAGGCATTGCAGGACCTGCGACAAGGGGCCGAGGCGGTCTTTCCGGTCAAACCCGCCGATCTCATGCCCGCGCTCACCGGCCCCGCCCTCGGGGAACGTCTGCGCGCGCTCGAGGCGCGCTGGATCGCCTCGGGCTTCACGCTGGAGCGCGAGGATCTGCTGTGACCACCCACCGGATCCGGCGTCTCGGGATCAGGGGCGACGGCATCGCTGATGGCCCGCTTTTGCCCCCCGCACCCTGCCCGGTGAGGAGGTGAGCGGCACGCCGGAGGGGCAGGTGCTGCACGATATCCGCATCCTCGCGTCCTCGCCTGACCGCGTGCGCCCGACCTGCCGCCATTTCACCGCCTGCGGCGGCTGCCAGGTGCAGCACGCCTCGGAGGATTTCGTCGCCGGCTGGAAACGCGACATCGTGGTGACCGCGCTCGGGGCACAGGGTATTTCCGCCGAAGTAGCGCCGGTCTTGACCTCGCCCCCCGCCTCGCGCCGCCGCGCCACATTGGCCGCGCGGCGCACGAAAACCGGGGCCATGGCCGGGTTTCACGCGCGCGCCAGCGAGCAGGTCATCGAGGTGCCCGACTGCCGTCTCCTGCATCCCGACCTGATGGCGGCCCTGCCCGTCGCGCGCGATCTGGCGCTGGCCGGGGCGAGCCGCAAGGGCGCGCTGGCGGTCGCGGCCACGCTCTCGCTTGGCGGGCTTGATCTCTCGGTGACGGGNGGCAAGCCGCTTGACGGGCCGTTGCGCCTTGCGCTGGCCGATCTCGCCGCGCGGCACGATCTTGCGCGGCTGGCCTGGCAAGAGGAGGTCGTCGTCACGCGCCGCCCGCCCGAACAGGTCTTTGGCACGGTGCGCGTGGTGCCGCCGCCCGGTGCCTTCCTTCAGGCGACCGCCGAGGGCGAGGCGGCGCTTTGCACCGAAGTCGAGACGTTTCTGTCAGGCGCGCGCCGGGTCGTTGACCTTTTCGCGGGCTGCGGCACCTTCACCTTTCCGCTCGCCCGGCNCGCGGCCGTTCACGCCGTCGAGGGTAGCAACGGGATGATCGCCGCGCTCGATCGCGGCGNGCGCCATGCCGCCGGTCTCAGGCCGGTCACGACCGAGCGGCGCGATCTGTTCCGCCGCCCGCTTGTGGCCGGGGAACTGGCGCGCTTTGACGCCGCCGTGATCGACCCGCCGCGCGCCGGGGCCGAGGCCCAGATTGCCGAGCTTGCCCGCGCCCGCGTGCCGCGGATCGTGCATGTCTCGTGCAATCCCGTCACCTTCGCCCGCGATGCGGCCACGCTTGTCGCGGNGGGCTATGCGCCTGGCCCCGTGCGCGTGGTCGATCAGTTCCGCTGGTCGGCGCATGTGGAACTGGTGGCCGGGTTCAGCCTGAAAATCGCGTGACCTCGTGAAAATCCGCTATCCCGAGGGGCGCGGTTGCGCTATTCTTCGNAGAAAAACAGGCAGGCTAACGTGCGGGCAGATCCATGAGAATGACACGGCGTTTGGCGCTTCTGGCGGGGGCCGCAGCCCTTGCAGGTTGTGCGGAAAGATCGAAATTCAAGACATATCGCGGCCCCGAAGTGACGCGCCTCATTGTCAACAAGGGCAATCGGGAGATGTTCCTCCTGCACCATCGGCGCGTTCTCGAGCGCTACGATGTCGATCTCGGGTTTGCGCCCGAGGGGCACAAGNAGTTCGAGGGCGACGGCANGACCCCCGAGGGCGAATATCACATCGACCGACGCAATCCCGACAGCNCCTTTCACCTCTCGATCGGGATTTCCTATCCCAATGAGGCCGATATCGCCCTTGCCNGCGCCCAGGGNAAATCGCCCGGCGGCGATATCTTCATCCATGGCGAGCCGAGCCTTTTGGGCTTTCTCAAGCCCGACTGGACCGCGGGCTGCATCGCGCTCACCAATCCCGAGATCGAGGATGTCTATGCCATGGTGCGGGTTGGAACGCCGATCACGGTCAACGCCTGATCAGCCGCCAAGCGTCATCGTCCACCAGATCTTGCCGCTATCGTCCTGGTGCCAGGCAAAGCCCATCTGCCGCGCGTCAGGTGACAGGATCACCCGGCGGGTAACGTCGTCTTCCATCCAGGCGGCGAGGGTCTCAAGCTCGGTCTCGTAGGTCTCCGAGATGGTTTCGCCGACGAGTTGTCCAGTATAGCCGACCCGCCGGATCCGATCCACCGGCGAGGAGCCGTCAGAGCCGAAATGCCAGGGCCGGTTCTGCACCGACATGTCGCGCGCATGGGTCGCGGCGGCGGCGGTCAGCCGGTCGTCGAGGGTGAGCGGCGCGGCCCCGGCTGCCTGACGCAGCGCATTGACCGAATCGAGCATCCGGAACTGGATTTCGCGCGTCTCGCCCGGCCTGATCCGGTAAAGGCGCGGCAGCGGCTTGCCGTCGGCGCCAAGCTGCGGCGGCGGAGGGGGCGGGGCGGCGCAGGCTGCGAGAGCCAGCAGAGCCGACAGACAAAGGACCAGAAGACGCGCCATGAGACCAAGCCACCCGTTGAGTTGTTTGTGCCGCCTTATCGCGGCGCGCGGGGTTGTTCAAACCACCATGTGCGAAACTTTGCCAAATTAAATAACATGTGTTTGAATTGCGACGGCGACTTCAAGGGCATATATTGCGNNCAATCGTGGCAGGAAAGAACTGGAGACACAGCAATGCCCCCCATTTTCCGGGATANATGGAACCGCCGTGCGTTTCTGGCCGGGGGCGCGGCCCTGATCGGTGCGCCCGCTCTTGCGCAGAGCGTGGACGGCGACGGCACCGTTGAANTCGAGCGCGACGTGACGCAGTCCGCGCGCCGCAACATCTCGGCCTTTCGAATGCTCGACTGGCAGCCCTATTTTTCCANCCTCAAGGACGGCGCGATCCTGTGCGACACCGACTCGCGCGCTGTGCANTNCTGGGGCGAGGACGGAGCGACCTACAAGCTCTATCCTTCCTCCGTGCCGCTGAGCGACGACCTGACGCGCCGCGGGCGCACTTCGGTCGTGCGCAAGGTCGAGGGGCCAAGCTGGCGGCCCACGCCCTCGATGCTCAAGCGCAACCCGGAATGGCCTGCCTATGTGCCGCCGGGGCCGGATAATCCGCTGGGCACCCATGCGCTCTACCTGAGCTGGACCTATTACCGCATTCACGGCACGCATGACACGCGCAAGATCGGACGGCGCTCGTCGAATGGCTGCATCGGGCTCTATAACGAGCATATCCANGAGCTTTTCGCGCTTGCCAAGGTCGGCACGCAGGTGTTGCTGATTTGACAAAATGGCGACGANAAAACGGCCGGAAGTAAAGATANGTTTGCAATTTTCTTGATTTCCTGATTATTCGAGGTTCACTGGGTATGCGTTGAACCGTCGGGAAGCCGTATTGCTGCGGCCACGGCAAATTCTGGAGGATAAAATGAAGAAACTCGCTCTCGCCGCCGCCTTCTGTGCTGCTGCAACCACCGGTCATGCCGGCACGCTTGCCGCGCCGGCCCCAGAGCCGGTCATCGAAGCGCCGGTGATCGTCCAAGAAACCAACGCAAGCTCGTCTGCGGCTGCCGTCTGGGTGCCGCTGCTGATCCTCGCGATCGTCGCCGCAGTCATCGTCGCTGACTGATCCGGGTTGCGGGCGATCGGAAAAGGGCAGCCGTCATCGCTGCCTTTTTCAGTTTCGGCGCGGTCACGGCCTCAGTNCAGCCAGCCCCCGAGATTGCTCTCGACGATCGCCGAGAGCGCNGCGATATGCGCGTCATCATCGTTGAGGCAGGGGACATAGGTGAACTCTTCGCCGCCGGCCTCCTCGAAACTCTCGCGGATCTCCTCGTTGATCTCTTCCAGGGTTTCGATGCAATCGGCGGAAAAGGCAGGGGCGATCACGGCGATACGCTTCTTGCCTTCCTCGCGCGCCAGCCGCGCCACCTCATCGACCGTATAGGGTTTTAGCCATTCCTCGGGACCGAANACCGACTGGAACGTGGTGGTGATCGCGGTCTCCTCCCAGCCCAGGCGTTCGCGCAGGAGGCGCGTCGTCTTCTGGCACTGGCAATGGTAGGGGTCGCCCTGCATCAGATAGCGTTTCGGCATCCCGTGATAGGACACGACAAGGATTTCCGGCCGCGCGTCCAGCTTCGCATAGGCGCGCTCGACCGATTGCGCCAGCGCCTCGATATAGAGCGGATGCTCGAAATAGGGTTCAACCACGCGCGCCACGGGCTGCCAGGTCTCTGCCATCAGCGCGCGAAAGAACTGGTCATTCGCCGTGGCCGAGGTCGCGCCCGCGTAATGCGGATAGAGCGGAAAGAACAGGATGCGCGTGCAGCCCGCCGCGACCATGGCGCGCACTTTCGATCTGGTGGACGGGTTGCCATAGCGCATACANAAATCGACCATCANCTGATCGCCATAACGCTCATGCAGCGCGGCGGATAGTTTCGTTGTCTGGTCGCGGGTGATGGTCATCAGCGGGCTTTCGCCCTTGTCCTCGTTCCAGATGGATTTATAGGCCGCGCCAGAGGTGAATGGCCGCTTGCTGAGGATGACGAGCTGCAAGAGCGGCTGCCATTTCCAGGGGGAATAGTCGATCACCCGCCGATCCGAGAGAAACTCGTTGAGATAGCGCCGCATCGGCCAATAGCTGTAATGGTCCGGCGTGCCGAGATTGGCCAGAAGCACGCCGGTTTTCGCGCGCGGCACCTTGGGGTGATCGGCGGGGGCGTGGGCGGGGCGCGCGGCGTCAGGCATGTCGGTCTGTCCTTCGGTCTCGGGTCAGGGGTGACATAACGGCTGGGAGCCAAAGGTCAATCATCGAGCCGGGTTTCGTGCGCGCCGAGCGCATCTGCCAGCCGCGCCGCGGCAGATCCGGGGCGCAGCGGCTGCGGCTGGCTCGGATCCGGTGCCCAACCGGTGAGAAAGATCATCTCGGCGGTGGCGCGGATGCCGCCCTGCGGGTGGGCGAAGCTCTCGGCATAGACCGTGCAGGCGCGCGCCAGCACCTGTCGGCGCAGCATCGCGCGCGGGCGCGCGGCCATCGCGTTGCCCTCGCCCATGGCCCGCAGGTCGCGCATCAGCGCCAGCGGGTCGGGGTATCGCAGGTCGAGCGGCAGCCGGTCCGCCACCGGCAGCGCCATCCCCGCCCGTTGCAACAGCCCGCCAAGATCGCGGATTTCCCCCATCGGCAGGACGCGCGGCGAGAGCCCGCCGGCCACTTCTGCCTCGGCCTGTGCCAGAGCCGCGCGCAGTTCCTGCAAGCTGCCGCCGCCAAACAGCACCGCCAGCAAAAGGCCATCGGGCCGCAGTGCGCGCCGCGCCTGCACCAGTTGACCCACCGGATCGTTGGCCCAATGCAGGCAGAGCGCATGGATCACCAGATCATGCGCGCCGGGGGCAAGGGCCAGCACCTCGTCATCGGGCACCACCACCGCCCCCGGAAAGCGCGCGCCCCAGAAATCGGGCCAGCCGCTGACGATTCCAGGTTCTGTAAAGGATTTGTTAACCAATCCCAGCCGATCCTCGATCTCGTCGGCGGCGAGTTCCTGCAAGAACAGCGCGGGCGCGCTGGCGGCGCGGGCGCGCTGGCGCGAGAGGGCAGGGCGGTCGGTCAGCATGGTCTGGCTCATGGACAGGAGCATAGGGTGGCGCATCCGGCTTTACAAATGGCGGTCCGGCTTGTCTATCCGCCGCGCTGCACGCTTTGCGGGGCGCCCGTGGCCGACGATTTCGGCCTGTGCGGTCCCTGCTGGCGCGATACGCCCTTCATCACCGGGCTGGTCTGCGATCTGTGCGGCATCCCGCTTCCGGGCGAGAGCAGCGCAGAGGTGCATTGCGACGAATGCCTGAGCATCGCGCGGCCATGGTCGCGAGGGCGCGCCGCGCTGCGCTATGAGGCCAACGGGCGGCGGCTGGTGCTGGCGCTCAAGCATGGCGACCGGCACGACGCGGCGCGCCCGGCGGGCAAATGGCTCGCCCGCGCCGCCGCGCCGCTTCTCGCCCCCGGCACGATCATCTCGCCGGTGCCGTTGCACTGGATGCGGCTGCTGTCGCGGCGGTTCAACCAATCCGCGCTTCTGGCGCGGGCGCTGGCGCGCGAGACGGGGCTGGCCTTCGTGCCCGACCTGCTGATCCGGCACCGCCAGACCCAAAGCCTCAAGGGTCTCGACCGGGCCGCGCGCCATGCCACGCTCGACGGGGCGATCCGCGCCAATCCCCGCCACCTTGCCACGTTGCGCGGCGCGCGNCTCATTCTCGTCGATGACGTGATGACCTCCGGCGCGACGCTCTCGGCGGCGACACAGGCCGCCCANGCCGCCGGCGCGGNAGATGTNTGCATTCTCGCACTGGCGCGGGCGGAGAAGGGGCCCTAGATTTGTGTTGAACAGGATCAGGAGGCGCATCCATGCAACNCGTCGAAATCTACTCCTCGCCGCTCTGCGGCTTTTGCCACGCGGCCAAGCGCCTGCTGAAACATAAGGGCGTGAATTTTTCCGAAATCAACGTCCTCGCGCAGCCCGCGCGCAAGTCCGAGATGATGACGCGCGCCAATGGCCGCCACACCGTGCCGCAGATCTTCATCGGTCAGACCCATGTCGGCGGCTGCGATGAACTGTACGCGCTGGACCGGGCGGGCAGGCTTGACGCGATGCTGAAGGGCTGAGGCGATGCGCGCGGCTCTTTTGCAACTCACCTCCGGTGACGATCCCCAAGAGAATCTCGCCACGCTGCGCGCCCTCATGGCCGAGGCGCGGGCAGGGGGGGCAGAGCTCATCCTTACCCCCGAGGTGAGCAACTGCGTCTCGTCCAGCCGCCGCCGTCAGAACGCGGTTCTCAGCCCCGAGGAAAGCGATCCGGTTCTGGCCGGATTGCGCGAAGAGGCGGCGCGCCTTGGCGCATGGCTGCTGATCGGCTCGCTCGCGCTCAAGACCGACGATCCCCGCGGCCGCTTTGCCAACCGCTCGTTTGTGATCGACGACCGAGGCTCTGTTCGCGCCCGCTACGACAAGATCCACATGTTCGATGTGGAGGTTTCCCCCGAGGAGACCTACCGCGAATCCGACGGCTTTCGCCCCGGCGCCCGCGCGGTGCTGGCCCAGACGCCCTGGGGTCGTCTGGGCCTCACGATCTGCTACGACATCCGCTTTCCCCATCTCTATCGCCGTCTCGCGCAGGCGGGGGCGGATATCCTCACCGTGCCTGCCGCCTTCTCGCCTGTCACCGGGGCCGCCCATTGGGAGAGCCTGCTGCGCGCGCGCGCCATCGAGACCGGCTGTTTCGTGCTCGCGCCCGCACAGACCGGCAGCCATGCCGCCAGCACGGGCAAGGCGCGCCGCACCCATGGACACAGCCTTGCCGTGGCCCCCTGGGGCGAGGTTCTGGCCGATGGCGGCACCGCGCCGGGCATCGTCATGGTTGATCTCGACCTCTCGGAAGTGGCAAAAGCACGCAAACGTGTGCCCTCCCTGCGCCATGACCGAGAGTTTGACGGCCCCTGAATGGATGAGACAACCAGCAGTTCCCTCGCCGTCGCGCTGTTCAGNGAGATCCTCACCAACGAGCAGCTGATTCGCTCGCGGCTGAGCCGCGTTCTGCCCAAGGGCATGGAGATCTCGCATTTCTCGGTGCTCAACCACCTCGCCCGTCTGGGCGACGAGCGCAGCCCGGCGCAGCTTGCCAAGGCGTTTCACGTCACCCGCGGCGCGATGACAAACACGCTGTCGAAGCTGGAATGGGCCGGCTACATCCATATCCGCCCCGACTGGGAGGATGCCCGCCGCAAGATGGTCTCGATCAGCCCCTCGGGCCGTCAGGCGCGCGATGTGGCGATTTCCGCGATAACGCCGATGGTCTCCGAACTGATCCAGGACCTCGGCGAGGATCGCGTACGCGCAAGCCTGCCCGTCCTGCGCGAGTTGCGCAGCAAGCTGGAACGCTAGCGGCCTGTCCGGTCGGATCGCAATTCGCGGTTCAATCCCGCGCNAGCCGCAGAGCGCGCCATCGGTATTACCCCCTTGTGTGAGGCTCGAGAAGCGTCTAATAGCCCGCGTCAAGTTGCTGTTGTGGCCAAGTGGTGGAGCAAATCCCCGATAAGGGGCGGCTCCGGGGCGCCAGGCGACCGGAACCAAAGGGCTTTTCCAGGGCCCGCTTGCATCGGGACAACGCCCGGGCTAGCCATCTGGAAAACAGCGGGCTGCTGTAGCTCAGTGGTAGAGCACTCCCTTGGTAAGGGAGAGGTCGACAGTTCAATCCTGTCCAGCAGCACCACATTTCCCACGAAAACAAGCACTTACGGGACTGGCGGCGGGTCGGTTCGCGTTGCCCCG
>JGI25321J39296_1001764_pt1 | contig 11624 bp, 12 predicted proteins | sample AutmiccommuBRH23_FD_39296 | JGI IMG/M metagenome (IMG submission 39296)
TCAGTGCGCGCGGCTGTATTCGACGCCCTGGGCGACGATCCAGCGCAGTTCTTCCTTCATCAGGTCGACGTGGCGCGACGAGTCGGCGCGCAGCAGGGCCTGAATGATCGCCGTCTGCACCGGCGCCGGCATTTCATGGAAGTTTTCCAGCATCAGGAACTTGACGCTGGGCCGCACGGTTTCCGACATCAGCAGGCTGATGACCAGCTTCTTGCGGATGTCGTTGCGCATGTTGCCGGCTTCGGTCAACTGGAAGAATTCCTGCACGAAGTAACGGGGCGACACGCTGCCNTCCATNAGGTTGTGCAGGTTCTGACGCAGGGCCGTGGTGTATTCGGCCCGCGTGCGCACGATGAAGCGCGAGGTTTCCCGCCGCAGTTTGGCGATGGCNTTNGGNTCGAACGCGCTTTCCGTAATCAGCGAAATCGCGTTCTTGACCGCTTCGTGCTTGGTGATGTCGCCGACGATCTCGAACATNCCCGAAATCAAACGCGTCTTGCGGCCAAGCGGCGACAGGCGCGCCACGGCGGCCANGGCCATGGGGGCTTCCGGGTCGCGCGCCGACACCAGGGCCAACGGCAGCGGGTCTTCGAGACCNCCCAGATCGATGGTCGAATTCAGGAAATTNTCGGGCGCCAGGAACTTGTCGCCGTCGGACGGGACAACCAGNGGCTCCCGNTTTTTATAGCGGGTCTTGATGTCCAGCGCGGTCTTGACGCCTTCTTCCGTCAATCCGAACAGTTTGTCGCTCATTCTTCCCTCGTCTTACCCCATGGCANTCTGTGCGGGCCCCTTTCGCCTGCGGTCCCCCGACCGCATGGCCGGCGTCAGGTGGCGGCCACGCCCAAATGCCCGATATCCGCGGCCCGGCCGCGTTCCACGCCCACGAACCGCGTATCCGTGAACACCTTACGATTTCGCCAGTTCAGGAACAAGCGCAGGCCCGCTTCCATATGCACACGGTCGAAACCGCAATTGAAGGCCTGCTGCTGCTGAAGATTGTCGCGCGCCCGCACGGTGCGGATCTGGCCTGGCGCGGTCATCCCCGGAAACATGGAGGCGGTGACCGAAGCCTCGGCGCCCTTGCGTTCGACCAGCGAGTCGAGAACCAGCGTCAGGAACGCGATCAGACGGGCGGGCATGCGGGCTTCGCCGGTCCGCCAAGCCGTCACGGACGCCGGCGTGGTGCCAAGCGCCTCGGCCAGATCGGTGTTGGACACACCCAATTCCGTCAGTCCGCGAAACACCGGATATACGTCCCTTTTCTCGGTCGCGCGTTCGGCGATGATGGTCATCTCTAGGATCCTTGTCACTTGGCAGTCGTTCCGCCTAGTTCTAAGGACCGAATGGTAAAAAAGTATTAACCTCGTTTCGTTTTGCACATGACGGCGGTCACACCATGAATATTAATTTTTTCTCCGATCATGCGCGCCGGGATTGACCTGGGCGGCACCAAGATCGAGGGCTTGGTGCTGGACCGCGCCGGGACCGCCGTCGCTCGCCGCCGCATTCCCGCGCCGCAAGGCGACTACCGCGCCACCGTCGCGGCCGTTCGCGGCCTGATCGACGACCTGGAAGCGGCGGCTGATGCGGTCACGCATGTCGGCGTCGGCATNCCNGGCACCCTGTCCCCGGCCACCGGCCTGNTCAAGAACGCCAATTCGACCTGGCTGATCGGCCATCCCTTCGACCGGGACCTGGAAGACGCCTTGGGCCGCCCCGTGCGCCTGGCCAACGACGCCAACTGTTTCGCCGTGTCCGAAGCCGCCGACGGCGCCGCCGAAGGGGCCGAAGTGGTGTTCGGCGTGATCCTGGGCACCGGCGTCGGTGGCGGCATCGCCATCAATGGCCGTCCCGTCACGGGCCGGAACGCCATCGCCGGGGAATGGGGCCATAACCCCCTGCCCTGGCCCCGGGACGACGAACGTCCGGGATCGCGCTGCTACTGCGGCTTGGAAGGCTGTATCGAGACATTCTTGTCAGGCCCCGCCCTGGCCCGCGACCATCTGGCCGCCACCGGCGCGGACTTGGCGCCACCGGCCATCGCCGCCCAGGCCGCCGCCGGGGACCGCAGCGCCGAGGCCAGCATGGCGCGCTACGAGGACCGTCTGGCGCGCGCGCTTGCCACCGTCGTCAACATTCTGGACCCGGACGTCATCGTGCTCGGCGGTGGGCTGTCGAACCTGGGACGGCTGTATACGAACGTGCCGCGCCTGTGGGGGCAATGGGTGTTTTCCGACGACATCGCGACGCGCCTAGTTCCGGCCCGCCACGGCGACGCCTCGGGCGTGCGTGGCGCGGCTTGGCTGTGGCCGGCGGAGATCAGCAGCCGCCCTTGATCCGTTCCATCTTGACCGGCGTCATGCGGATCGCGAAATCGCCGAAGGATTGGATGATCCGTTCGGCGACGCCGTCGGCGCGGTAATCGACCTCAAGCTCGAACACGGGCGTGCTCTCGCCGGACGTCATGGAAAAGAACGCCGACTGGTGGCGCCACACGGGCAGCCCCGGCGTGAACCCGGCCTTTTTCAAAAGTGCGCGCGTCTTGTCGCTGCGGTCCTTCGGGCTGACGATGTAGACGTTGGTGTCATAGGGGTTGTCCAGGCTGCCGCCGTCGAACATGGGGCGGGAAAAGACCTTCTTGCCGGCCAGCGCCGCCTTCAGGCTGGCGAGCAGGTGGGCCGTGGGAAACAGCGTGCCCTTGGGCAAGGGAATCTGCTTGGCGACATTGCCGGCGAAGGCCGCCTCTCCGCCCTTGCCGGGGTCGAGCCGCGCCGTTCCCTTAAGGTCTTCCTCCAGCCGCTCGTTGCGCTTGTGCGTCATGCTGAAACCGTAGTCGCGGCCGTCTTTCGATTCCCAGCTGGTGAAACTCCAGTCCGTGCGCACCGGCGTTTCCTCGCCGTAAACCACGTCTAGCACGATGCGGCTTTCGGCGACCCAGCGCTCGCAGGCATCGGTGAATTCATAGACCATGAGGCCGCGCGCCGCCGTGGGACCGACGCCTTCTCGGCTTTGATTGAGGGTAATCTCGTAAGCCGCCCGGTGGCTGGTCAGTTTCGGCTCCGCCGCCCCCGCCGCCCTGGCGCCCTGCACGACAGTCGTGCTCAGGCCCACAAACAGCAGCATCGACGCCCCGGCGGCAAGCGCCGCCCTGGCGCCCTGCACGACAGTCGTGCTCAGGCCCACAAACAGCAGCATCGACGCCCCGGCGGCAAGCGCCGCCTGGCGGAACGCCGGCAGGTTCCGGCGACGGGTAGGCCGTTGGATCGGCATGGCGGTGTTTCTTCCCAAGAGCAATTCCGCAATCCTGAGACTAGGCTCCGCGACACGCCCTGTCCATGACTGCGGCGGCCGTTTCGCCCGGCAATTTATACCCCCAGGTCGGCAGGAATTGCCGGGCCGGACAGGTTCATGCCCAGTCATTTTCCGTTAAGCATATGAAAAACCGCCATCTACCGGCTGGCCCGACTTTTGCGTTGGATTTCAGCGAGTAAATGGATGTGGCGAAGCCCACATGCCGACGATTTGGAGGCACTCATGACGGCGATAGAACAGACCCCGAAGCCCGTGCCAGGACGAAATGCGATGANGGGTGCTTCGGCCCGCAGCCGAACCGNCACCTGAGGCGCATTTTCACACTGTTCACGGGAGACCAGTGCCTTTGGCATGTCCGGGTCTCGACACCTTCTGTTTCTCGAACGGATCGCGTTCGGACGAAGAAGGAGCCTTGCTCATGGGAGCAGAACATCAGCCAGTTTCGTATGTAGACCTGTTTTCGAAATCCACATCCCCCGCCACGCCCTTTTCGAACCTGGGCAGCCCGTCGCGCGAACTTGTTCCCCTGACNCCGATTTCGCCGCCCGGCGCCTGTGAAAGCGAAGGACCGGCGCGGGACGAGACGCCCGAGCCGACCCTTTTCGGCGTGCTGACGAACGGCCTGTCCCTGCGCGACCTTACCCCCCGCCAAATGGCCGAGGTCAGCCTGGACCTCTACGCCGCCGGGGTGCTNGCCTATGAAGANTATGAACTGCTGGCGTTCCAGCCCGAACTGCACCCCGACTATAACGACACCGTGGGTGCGCTGACCGGCGAGCCCGCCGGGCCGGACCGGCCTCGGGACTATGTCACGCAATGGGAGGACCGGCTGAATTTCGAGCGCCGTTACAATCCGCAGAACACCCGTCTCGTGCGCAAGACCGAACATATCGTCAGCCTGCTGCTGACCCTGGACGGCCCGCCCGACGGTTCCGGCCGGCCGATGGCGGCCTGAACAGCGCACCGGTTGAATGTGCCCGGGCAAGGCCGCCCGGTGGCGGGCCTTCGGGTCCTACCGATATTTTCAGAAACCAGGAAGCGGCTTAACGCTGGACGATGAAGTGTGCCAGGCCGGGCCAATCCCGCGCGCTGAGCGCGGCGCTGGCATCGGCCTGCTCGGTCGGACGCAGCTTGGCGGCGACCGACCAATCCTTCGGTGACACGCGGATCGCCCAGGTATCGGCAATCCCCGCCCGCTTGATACGGCGGAACGCGCCAGTCCGTTCCTGCGTATCGAAGGGCCCGACGACGACGCGGTACACGTCACGCCCATCGCGACCGATCTTACCGTGCAGAACCGCCGGCACGAGGGACCTGAAGGCCTGCATGTGGCGCTTCGCCCGCTCGCTGCCGCGGAAACTGCCGATCACGTAATAGAACCCTGCCTGGGGCTTGCCGTCTTCCACGGCAGCCGGCGGCAAGGCCCCGCTCTGTAGGGCTGTGGTCTGCAGGGCCGCGGCCGGGACCTGAACGACATCGACCTCGGGCTGCGTGAAGCGGACGAACGGGCGATCGATCTTTTCCGTCACNGGCTGCAGCGCGGCCAGGTCGATGTTGACCGTCACCGGCTGCTCGTTTCCGGGCGCAGGCTTAATGACGATGTCGGAGGACGGCGCTTCGGCCTGATCGGGGACGGAGACCGTACCGGCCTTGGCGACCTGGGCCTCGATGGCCTCGAAGCCCGGGGCCGCCGGCAGGNCGTCCTTGTCGGCCAGGGCCTTGGCGTCCGTGCCCGCATCGGCGGTCATGACGTCCTTGCGGTCGTCGATGTCNCGGCAGACGACGTTGTCTTCTTCGGTCACGGCGCGGTAAAGCGCGCAGTCCTTGCTGGTCAGCGCCGACAGGCCGTGATCCGTGATGGATTTTTCCGTGGTGACGACGGAGATGATGTCGATGGCCCAGGACGCGACCTGGATGGGAACCGGCAGGGCGCATCCGCCCAATAGCGCGCATGCACCGACGACGATTACGGACTTCCGCATCTTAAACCCCCAGTAGGGCCACCGGCAGCCGCACCGGCAAATTCACCCCGTAAAAAATGGTTCACCCTATCGCCGTCCCGCTCCCCGGCCGCCGCGGCCAACCGAAACGACTATTATTTATTAAGTCTTCTACCGATTCGTTATAACCGAATGCGCGAATCGGGGGCCAGCTTTTTCTAGCCGGCTAACTTCTTTTTATTATTTATGAAATTTTGGGTGGTTGACGGCGGGGGAAGTTCTATCCCTGCGATTCACCGCCGGCCTGGGGNCCCGCTTTCTTCGGCAGAGCNAGCCTGAGATGCAGTTCCTTGAGCCGAGCCTCGGGCACCAGGGACGGCGCGCCCATCAACAGGTCCTGCGCCTGCTGGTTCATCGGGAAGGCGATGACCTCGCGGATGTTGGGCTCGTCGGCCAGCATCATCACGATGCGGTCGATACCCGGAGCGGAACCGCCGTGCGGCGGGGCGCCGTACTGGAAGGCCCGGTACATGCCGCCGAATTCCGTTTCCACGGTTTCCTTGGAATAGCCCGCGATCTCGAACGCCTTGACCATGATGTCGGGCTTATGGTTCCGGATCGCGCCCGAGGACAGCTCGACCCCGTTGCACACGATGTCGTACTGGTAGGCCAGGATATCCAGGGGATCCATGGTTTCCAAGGCCTCCAACCCGCCCTGGGGCATGGAGAACGGGTTGTGCGAGAAGTCGACGCGCCCCGTGTCCTCGTTCAGCTCGTACATCGGGTAATCGACGATCCAGCAGAAATCGAAGCGGTCCTTGGCGATCAGGTCGAGATCCTGGCCGATCTTGGTGCGCGCGGCCGAGGCGAAGGATGCGAACTCGCCCGGCACGCCGGCCACGAAGAACACGGCGTCGCCGTCGTTCAGCCCCAGCGACGCCTTGAGCGCCGCCGTGCGCTCGTCGCCGATGTTCTTGGCGATGGGACCCGCCCCCTCGCCGTCGCGGAAGAAGATATAGCCCAGGCCCGGCTGGCCCTGGCTCTGCGCCCAGGAATTCATGCGGTCGCAGAACGCGCGGCTGCCGCCGCCCGGGGCCGGAATGGCGTGGACGCGGACCTTGTCGTTCTTTTCGATCATGCCGGCGAACACCTTGAAACCCGAACCGGCGAAGGTGTCCGTGACGTTCGACATCTCGATCGGGTTGCGCAGGTCCGGCTTGTCGTTGCCGTATTTCAGCATGGAGTCCTTGTAAGGAATGCGCGGGAACGCGCCCTCGGTCACCTTGCGGCCGTTGGCGAANTCCTTGAACACGCCGGACAGCACCGGCTCCAGCGCGGCGAACACGTCGTCCTGGGTGACATAGGCCATTTCCAGGTCGAGCTGATAGAACTCGCCCGGCGAACGGTCGGCCCGCGCGTCTTCGTCGCGGAANCAGGGNGCGATCTGGAAGTACTTGTCGAAGCCGGACACCATGAGCAGNTGCTTGAACTGCTGCGGCGCCTGCGGCAGGGCGTAGAAATGTCCCGGATGATTGCGCGCCGGCACCAGGTAGTCGCGGGCCCCTTCGGGCGACGACGCGGTCAGGATCGGCGTCTGGATTTCCAGAAAGCCCTGGTCCACCATGCGGCGGCGGATCGAGGAAATGACGTTGGAGCGCAGGATGATGTTGGCGTGCGGCTGTTCGCGGCGCAAATCCAGGAAGCGGTAGCGCAGGCGCGTTTCCTCGCCCAGGTCGGCATCGCCGAACACCTGCAGCGGCAGCATCTCGGCGGCACTTTCGACATGGAATTCGTCGATGCGTACTTCGATGGCGCCCGTGGGGATTCCCGGGTTTACCGTTTCCTCCGACCGCTTGACCACCGGGCCGGTGATCGTCACCACGCTTTCCGGGCGCACGCCCTCGACCGCCGGGAACAAGCTGCCGGATACGTCGATGACGCATTGCGTCAGGCCGTAATGGTCGCGCAGATCGACGAACAGCAGATTGCCGTGGTCGCGCTTGCGGTGGACCCAGCCCGACAGGCGCACGGTCTCGCCGACGTTGTCTTCGCGCAGTTGGCCACAGGTATGGGTGCGGTAAGGGTGCATTGGATTACTTCTCATGGTTCGCGCGCGCGATGGGATTGGCCCGGCGGGGCAATCGCGCGCCCTGAAAGTTCGTCTGACGACGCCGCCGACGTCCGGAACCGGCGGCCCAAACGTCCCGGGTTTCTAGGCGGTCGAACGGCGAAAATCCAGAGGGAATTTGCCGACCGGCCGACGCCCCCGGTTGCCGCCGCCCCCCAGGCGGGACAGGTGATTTTCAGAAAAAGCTGCTATACTGCACCTGCGAACACGGCCAGCGACGGCCTGACATGATGTGTTAGGAGACCCGACAATGATCCCCACTTGGCGTACCGCCCTTCCCGTCCTGGCGCTCGGCGCCCTGATTGCCCTTTCCCCGATCGTCACCGCCCCGCAGGCCGAGGCCGCGAGCAGCGATAGCCCGACGACGCCGACGACCGACGACAAGGATAAGGACAAGAAGGAAGGCAAGGCGCTGCGCGACATTCAGGAACTGCTGAAGAAGAGCCAGTTCGCGCCGGCGCTGACGGCCCTGGTGCCCTATACGGCTCAGTACCCCGACGACGCCGACGGCTGGAACCTGCGCGGCTATGCATCGCGCAAACTGGGCCATTACGACGTCGCCTTCGACTATTATGAACGGGCACTCGCCATCGAGCCCAACCACAAGGGCGCGCTCGAATACATGGGCGAGCTTTACGTGGAAATGGGCCAGAAGGACACGGCCAGGGAACTTCTGGCCAGGCTCGAAGGCCTGTGCCCCCAGGGCTGCACCGAAGTGGCCATGCTCAAGGGCTTCATCGACGGCACGAGCGAGACGGCGGAACGGCGCTGGTAGGCACCGCCGCCCTCAAAACCTTCTAATCGGCATCGGGGGCGAGATCGCACGCGCCCCCGATGCACCGCCTGCGCGGGGGATTACACCAGGATGTCGATACCGCCGTCCGGGTCCGGCAGATGGGCGACCCGGCGGACCAGCCAGACGCCCAGATAGATGAAAGGCGTGTCGGCCAGGGCGATGACCAGCTTGGCCAGATAGCTGGCGACGATGATCTTGAACACCACATCCCAGGCCAGACCCAGGCCGAAACCCAGGAAGATCGAATTGACGATGAAGGTGTCGGCAAGCTGGCTGGTCATGGTCGAGGCATTGTTGCGCAGCCACAGGTGCTTGCCCCGCGTCACCCGTTTCCAGAAATGGAACAGCTTCACGTCCAGCAACTGGGCCGCCAGATAGGCGGTCATAGAGCCCAGGATCAGCATGCCCGGCAGGGTGAACACGCTTTCATAGGCCTGTTGCATCTGGGCCACGGTGTCGTAGTTGGCGTTACCGGCGGGCCAGACGGGCGATCCGGGCACGACCAGGGCGATCTGGATCACGCCCAGGATCAGCACGCTCATGGCGAAGCCCGTATAGACCATCAGATTGGCGCGGCGCTGGCCATAAACCTCGCAGACCACGTCGGTGATCAGGAAGGTCAGGGGATAGGTGATCAGCCCCGCGGTCAGGGTCACCGTTTCACCGAACAGGCCATCGGGGAAGGTCTCGGGAAAGGCCAGGAACAGCTTGCCCGCGATGACGTTGGTCATCACCAGGACGACCACGAAGGCCGCCATCAGAATGCTGAATACGACTTCCGAGCGGTCGCCCATCGCCCTTCCCCCCAAAGGTGTTCCGGGCTCAGTCTAGCCTTTCGCCTTGCGCGCAAGGAAGTCCCCAAGCATGGCCTGGGGCTCGCCGGTCTCGAAACTGTCGCCGAAGATGGGAATGGTCTCGGCGATGGCCTCGGCCGGGGTCAGGCTTTCCCACGACTGGATCAGCATCTTCTGAGTGCGGATCGCATGCGGGCCGGATTCGACGATGGCCCGGACCGAGCGGTCGAGCACGGCGTCCAGGTCCGCCGGTTNGGTCAGGAATTCGACGAAGCCCCATTGATGGGCAGTCGCGGCATCGATCATTTCGCCGGTCATGAGCAGCCAGCGGGTACGGCCCCAGCCGACCAGATGCGGCAGCAACACCGCCTCGATCACGCTGGGCAGGCCGACCCGGACCTCGGGCATGCCGAATTTCGCGTTGTCGGCGGCGATGCGGAAATCGCAGGCCGCCGCCANTTCCATGCCGCCGCCNAGGCAATAGCCGTTGATGCGCGCGATCACCGGCACCGGCAGGGCGCGGATCGCCGCCATGACGCCGTGCAGGCGCGTGATGAAGGCCCGGGCCGACGTGGGATCGAGCGNCGCCATCTCGCCGATGTCGGCGCCGCCGACGAAGGACCGGTCGCCTGCCCCCGTGATGACCACGGCGCGCAGGTCCAGATCATCGGTCAGGGCGCGCAGAATCTGCGCCAGNTCGACCATCAGGGCCGAATTCAGAACGTTCAGCTTGTCCGGACGGTTGACGGTCAGCCAGGTCACTCCGCCACGGTCGTCTCGCAAGATGGTATCGCTCAAAATATCCTCCTTGATTGCTGGTTCCAGCATTCCGCGCCTTGCCCNCCCTTGGCAAGCCCGCAGCGTTTCACTTTGGCGCGGCAATCCTCTAGCGTATAACGGCGGTGCGGCCCGGCGAGAGGACCGCCCCGCGCCCAAGGAGGATAGCCNTAGATGATCATCGACCACCGCACCTATACCGTTCAGCACGGCATGAACAAACAATACCTGGACCTGTTCGAGGCCGAAGGCCTGCCNGTGCAGCTTCGTCACCTCAACCTGATCGGGTATTTCACGACCTCCGTCGGCCCGCAGAACGAATTCGTGCACCTTTGGAGCTATGACGACCTGACCGACATGGAACGCCGCCGCGCCGCCCGCGACGCCGACCCGGACTGGNCCGTCTACAAAAAGAAATCCGCCGGAATGCTGGTGAAACAGGAAAACAAGCTGATCACGCCCGTCAGCTTCTCGCCCCTGAAATGAACCTGATTACCGACAACGACGCGCTGCGGGCGTTCTGTGCGCCGCTCGCCACCGTGGACTATGTGACCGTGGATACGGAGTTCATCCGCGAACGCACCTATTGGCCGGTGCTCTGCCTGTTGCAGATCGGCGGACCCGACGGGGCGGCGGCGGTCGACGCCCTGGCGCCGGGCATCGACCTCGCGCCCGTGTTCGAATTGCTGGCCAACCGCAACGTGCTGAAGGTCTTCCACGCCGCGCGCCAGGACATGGAAATCTTCTGCCGCGCCATGGACGACTGCCCGGCCCCCGTGTTCGACACGCAGATCGCCGCCATGGTCTGCGGGTTCGGCGATTCCGTGGGCTACGAAACCCTGGTCGCCAAGCTGGCCAAGGCGACCGTCGATAAAAGCTCGCGCTTTACGGACTGGGCCGCCCGGCCGCTGTCGGACAAGCAGATCAGCTATGCCTTGTCCGACGTCACGCATCTGCGCACGGTCTACGAAAAANTNCAGGCCAAGCTGGAAAAAAGCGGCCGCCTTGCCTGGGTCGCCTCCGAGATGGAGGCCCTGCACGACCGCAAGTTCTANGAAACCGATCCCATGGANGCCTACGAGCGGCTNAAGGTCCGGCGCCCGACGNCGCGCCTGCTCGCCATCCTGCGCGAGGTCGCGGCCTGGCGTGAGATCGAAGCCCAGCGCGCCGATGTGCCCCGGAACCGCATCGTGCGGGACGAGTCCATCGTCGAGATCGCCCACCATCCACCCAAGACCGTCGAGAACCTGGCCCGCATCCGCGGCCTGTCGCAGAAGATGGCCGAGGGCTGGCAGGGCCGCCAGATCATGGAAGCCGTGGAGCGCGGCCGGGCACTGCCCGACGCCGAGTGCCCGACACCGGAAGAAAAACTGCCCCTGCCCCGCGGCATCGGGCCCGTGTCCGACCTGTTGAAGGTGTTCCTCAAGATGTGCGCCGAGGAATCGGGCGTGGCGCAGCGCCTGATCGCCAATTCGGAGGACATCGACAATCTGGCCGCGTTCGGCGAGGAGGCCGACGTCCCGGCGCTCAAGGGCTGGCGGCGCGAGTTGTTCGGCGAGGCCGCCCTGAAGCTGCGCGACGGGCGTATGGGCCTGGCCATCAAGGACCGCGTCCTGGCGGTCGTCGATCTGTAGCCCCGGAGCCCCCATGCATCGCCTTGTCGGACAGTACGATTCCCCGTTCCTGCGGCGCGTCGCCGTGACCATGCACTACTACGGCATTCCCTATGAGCGGGACGTGCTGTCCGTGTTCCGTAACGCCGATCAGGTCGCCGAGATCAATCCGCTGATCAAGGTGCCGGTGCTGATCCTCCCCAATGGCGAGAAGATCTTCGACAGCCAGATGATCCTCGACTACCTGGACGAGGAAGGGGG
>JGI25321J39296_1001786_pt1 | contig 11534 bp, 6 predicted proteins | sample AutmiccommuBRH23_FD_39296 | JGI IMG/M metagenome (IMG submission 39296)
GGATGTCGTCGCTGTCCGGCTTGAAGGCCGCCCCGAGCACGACGACGCGGCAGCCGCTCGCGTCGCCGCCGCACGCGTCCTGGGTCAGCGACACCACGTGCTCACGGCGCCGGAGGTTGATCGCGTCGACCTCTCGCAGGAACGTCAGCGCCTGATCCGCACCCAGCTCGCCGGCACGGGCCATGAACGCCCTGATGTCCTTGGGCAGGCAGCCCCCGCCGAATCCGATTCCCGCCCCCAGGAACTTGCGGCCGATCCGCTCGTCGTGTCCGATCGCGTCGGCGAGCTGCGTGACGTCCGCACCCGTCGCCTCACACAGCTCGGCCATCGCGTTGATGAAGGAGATCTTGGTGGCGAGGAACGAGTTGGCCGCGACCTTGACCAGCTGGGCCGTCGCGTAGTCGGTGACGATGAGGGGGATCTCCTGGCGCACCAGCTGGTCCGCGTAGAGGTCGTCGAGGACGGCGCGCGCCCGGGCCCCCTGGGGCGAGGTGGTGCCGGGGAGGTCGCCGTCGGGCAGGCCGTAGACGATCCGGTCGGGGGACAGCGTGTCNTGGATGGCCCAGCCCTCGCGCAGGAACTCGGGGTTCCAGATCAGCGTGGCCCCGCTGGCCGCCGCCTCTGTGGAGATCCGCTGCGCGATGGTCTCCGCGGTGCCCACCGGGACCGTCGACTTGCCGACCACCACCACCGGACCGTCCGGGTGAGCGGCCAGCCGGGGGACCAAGGCGTCGACCGCCGCGTCGACGTAGGTGAGGTCTGCGGCGTAGTGGCCCGCCTGCTGCGGGGTACCGACGCAGATGAAGTGCACCTGCGCCGAGGCGATGTCGTCCATCGAGGTGGTGAAACGCAGCCGACCGGAGGCCACCGCCCGGGCCAGCAGGTCGTCGAACCCGGGCTCGTGGAAGGGCGCCTTCCCGGCGTTGAGCAGCGCGACCTTGGCTTCGTCGACGTCCACCCCGAGCACGTCGTGACCGAGGTCCGCCATCCCGGCGGCGTGCACCGCGCCGAGGTAGCCACAACCGATGACCGAGATCTTCATGGATGCTCCGCTCCCGCCCGAGACTCGTTGGCCGGTCCAACGTTAGCCGCAGGCTCGGTAGCATTCGCGGGATGTCATCCCCAGCCTCCGACGCCTCACTGCCCGGCGTCTCGGTCATCCTCCCCGTCCGGGACGAGGAGGCACACCTGCGCGCGGCCGTCGCCCAGGTGCTCGACCAGTCGTACCGCGGGCCGTTCCAGGTGGTTCTCGCGGTGGGGCCGAGCGGCGACCGGACCCGGGAGATCGCCGACGAGCTCGCGGCGAGCGACCACCGGATCGTCGTGGTCGACAACCCGAGCGGGCGTACCCCGGCCGCGTTGAACCGGGCCGTCGCGGCCGCGACCCACGAGGTCCTCGTCCGCGTGGACGGGCACAGCGAGATCAGCCGGGACTACGTGGTCCGCGCCGTGCGCACGTTGACCGAGACGGGTGCGGCGAACGTGGGCGGGATGATGGTCCCCGTGGGGGTCACGCCGTTCGAGCAGGCCGTCGCTCGGGCGATGAGCAGCCCGCTGGGGATCGGGTCGGCGAGCTTCCACACCGGGGGCCCGGCGGGTCCGGCGCCCACCGTGTACCTCGGGGTGTTCCGCCGGGACGCGCTGGCGCGGGTGGGGGGCTTCGACGAGTCGTTCATCCGGGCCCAGGACTGGGAGCTCAACCACCGGCTGCGCAGCGCCGGCGAGGTCGTCTGGTTCGACCCCGAGCTGGCCGTCACCTATCGCCCGCGCGGCTCGTGGCGGGCGCTGGCGCGACAGTTCTACGGGACGGGACGGTGGCGGCGACAGGTCATCCGGCACTATCCGGAGACGGCGAGCGCGCGCTACCTTGCGCCGCCGACCGCCGTCGTCGGGGTGGCGGTCGGAACCGTGGTCGCACTGGTGGGGGCTGCCGTGGGTCCACGGTGGCTTCTCGTGGCCGCCGCGGCCCCGGCGGTCTACACCGCGACAGTCCTGATCGGTTCGCTGGCCGTGAGCCGGGGGATGAGCTGGCCCGCCCGGCTGCGGCTGGCGCCGGTGGTGGCGACCATGCACATGGCCTGGGGTGTGGGGTTCCTCAGAGGGGTATGACGCCGGGTCGGCTGCTCCGCTGTGCTCGCGGCGCGCCAGCCGGAGTGCCGGTGCGTCTCGCCGAGCTGGAGCAGTCACCTCCAAGTCTCCACGGCTCCGATAGGGTCGCCCGGTTGATGCCCCTCGAAAGGATGGCCCGATGCCACCGGCTGTGATGGCGGTCTACGGCACGCGCCCCGAGGCCATCAAGATGGCACCGATCGTGCGGGGGCTCGCCCGGTCCAGAGAGCTGGAATGCCGCGTCGTCGTGACCGGGCAGCACCGCTCGATGCTTGACCAGGTCAACACGACTTTTGGGATCTCGCCGATCGAGGACCTCGACATCTTCGCTCATGGGCAGGGACTGGAGGCCGTGACCGCTCGCACCCTCGAGCGTCTGACCCCGGTTCTAGAGAGCTACTCGCCTGACCTCGTGCTCGTCCAGGGGGACACGACGTCCGCGTTTGCCGCTGGACTTTCGGCCTACTACCTCAAGATCCCTGTGGCTCATGTGGAGGCGGGCCTCCGGACACCGACGATCTGGTCGCCGTTCCCCGAGGAAGGGAACCGGCGCCTCCTCACCCGTATCGCCTCGCTTCACCTCGCACCGACTCCGGCAAGCGCGCGGAACCTCGTTCGCGAGGGTGTGGATCCAGCCTCCATCGTGGTGACGGGCAACTCGGTGATCGACGCCTTCCTGGAGGTGAGCGGAAGCGGGGACTCGTTCCGGGATCCCGTACTGGCAGCGAGCCCCCTGGACGGGCGCCCCGTCATCGTCGTGACCTCGCATCGTCGGGAGTCCTGGGGTGAGCCCATGGCGAGGACCGCACGAGCACTTGCGAGGCTGGCGAAGCAGGAGCCAGACGTCCTGATCGTCCTCCCGCTCCATGCCAATCCTCGGGTGCGGGAGGTCTTCACTCCGTTGCTCGCCGGGCTGGCCAACGTCCTCCTCACGGAACCACTTGAGTACACGGACTTCTGCCGCCTGACGGCGATGAGCACCTTGATCCTGACCGACTCGGGTGGCGTCCAGGAAGAGGCGCCGTCGATCGGCAAACCGGTGCTGGTGCTTCGCGATGAGACCGAGCGCCCGGAGGCCGTGGACGCCGGCACGGTCAAGCTCGTCGGGACCGACGAGGACCGGATTGTCGCCGAGGTGACGCGACTCCTGCACGACGCGAGCGCGTACGCCGCGATGGCGAGTGCGGTGAATCCCTACGGGGACGGCCGCGCGGCATCCAGGAGCGTCGCAGCCGTCGAGCACTTCTTCGGGCTCGGGCAGCGTGAGCCCGACTTCCTGGGCCAAAGGTCAAGCGAGGTGAGCCAGACAGGGGAGTAGGCTCCCCCGTTGGGTCTGGCCAAGGACGCGAGGCTCCTGTGCACAGGGGAGGCGACGCCGTGAAGTCTGGGCCGGAAGTAGCAATCATCGGGCTCGGCTACATCGGACTGCCTACCGCTGCAATCCTGGCGTCGAACGGCGTGCGAGTGCGGGGAGTCGACGTTGATCCCGCAACAGTCGACGCGATCAATGGCGGTTTCGTCCCATTCGTTGAGCCCGACCTTGCGGGGTTCGTGGCGAAGGCCGTCGCAGACGGCCTCCTGACCGCATCCACCGAGATCCCGCGTGCCGACGTGTACGTGCTGGCGGTGCCCACACCCTTCCAGGGCGACCACCAGCCAGACCTCAGCTACATCCGCTCGGCGGCGAGGGCGATCGCGCCCCACCTCGTCGCGGACAACCTCATCATTCTGGAGTCGACCGTACCCCCCGGGACCACCGCTCAGCTGGCGACGTGGCTCCTTGAGGATCGCGCAGACCTACGATCTCCCGACGGCAGCCCGATGCTGCATCTCGCGCACTGCCCGGAGCGGGTCCTTCCGGGGAAGGTCATGGTCGAGCTCGTCGAGAACGATCGCGTCATCGGCGGACTGACCCCTGAAGCCGCTGAGCGGGCGAAGCGTCTCTATGAACTCTTCTGCACCGGCAGGATTCTTCTCACGGATGCCGCGACGGCCGAGCTGGCGAAGCTTGTCGAGAACTCCTACCGAGATGTGAACATCGCCTTCGCCAACGAGCTGTCCCTTGTTGCCGATGACCTTGACATCGACGTCTGGGAACTCATCGAGCTGGCGAACCATCATCCCCGCGTGAACATTCTGGAGCCTGGTCCCGGCGTCGGGGGCCATTGCATCGCGGTGGACCCTTGGTTCATCGTCGAGTCGGCGCCGACGAGCACTCGCCTGATCAGGACGGCCCGAGAGGTCAACGATGCCAAGCCTGGATGGGTCGTGAGGCAGGTGCTCGACGCGGTCTCGGATCTCGAGAGTCCGGTCATCGCCGCGCTTGGCCTCTCGTTCAAGCCGGACATCGACGACATTCGGGAGTCGCCCGCGCGGGCGATTGTGGCGTCTATCGCTGACGCCGTCCCGAGTGGGTGGGTGCTCGCTGTCGAGCCCCACCTTTCCTTTTTGCCGCCAGACCTGAGCAGCCGGAGTAACGTCGAGCTCGTGGACTACGCAAAGGCACTGGAAGTGGCTGACGCCGTTGTCCTCCTCGTCGACCACTTGGCATTCAGGGAGCGCCCGAAGATGCGCGAGGGAGCGAGAGTCATCGATACCAAAGGGACGTGGCGTTGACGGGCGGAGCCGGCATCCTCGTCGGCGACGTCGTCTCCCTGAGCGTCGGGAAGAGGACTTACCAGATTGCGGTGCCCCATCACAGCACCGACTACATCCAAGGGCGCATCGCAGCCACCGGGCGTCCCTACGAGCACGAGATGCTCGCGGCCATGCTCACCCTCCTCGCACCGGGCGAACTCGTCGTCGACGTCGGTGCGAACGTGGGAAATCATGCGATCTTCCTGGCCGCGATCGGTGATCTCCGCGTAGTGGCCTATGAACCGAACTCTGACCTGACGGCGGCCCTCGCCCGAAGCATCGATCTCAACGGCCTGCACGGACGGGTCGACGTTCGGTCCGCGGCCGTCGGCGCCACCCCGGGGCGAGGCGTCCTCACTGCACTCAACCCGGCGAACCTCGGCGGCCAGCACGTCACGCCCTCGGACGATGGCGACTTCACCGTTGTCGCGCTCGATCTTGAGGCCCTCCCCGCGCCAGTGTCTGCGTTGAAGATCGACGTGGAAGGCATGGAGCTGGAGGTTCTCCAGGGGGCGGCAGAGCTGATCGGGCGCGACCGTCCCTTGATCTTCGTCGAGTGCCAGGAGGTGGAGTCGTTCGACCAGGTCGGTCGTTGGCTGGTTGAGCACGGCTACGGCTACATCGCGACCTACAACGCCACGCCGACACATCTCTTCCGCCCAGCGCACGGAGTGGAAGGCGACCTGGAGTTTCGCTCTGCCGCTCTCAGCCGCGTGGCGCAGTGGTACCGCGACAGCGCGAAGCAACGAGAGCTAGCTGAGGAGCTCAACTCAGTCCGACTGAAGTATCGGGATCTGGCCCATCGCAACGGCAAGCTCAAGGAGCGGGTACGGGTACTCGGCCAGACAACCCAGGACGCCGTGGCGCGGGCGAAGCATGAGGAAGCCAACCTGCGCCTGTCCTACGACCGGGCTCGTCACGAGGCCGTCAAGTACCGCGAGATGCGCGACGCCCACGCCAAGCGGGCTGAAGCACTGGAACGCCGGCTCGCTCTCGTGAACAAGAACAGCGATGCACTGCAGGCAACCGTCAACCGACTGCGGTCTGGAAGGGCACTGCGGACCGTCCGGACGCTCCGGGCAGCGAGGTCTCCCCGACGGCTTCTGTTGCTGCCACGCGACCTTTGGCGCGTCTTCCGGCCCGTCCGCCAGCAACTGGCTAGCCGCCCCGTCGCTGCACGTCCGCAGCCAGGTGCGAAGCGGCCTGCCAGGCATGCTCTGGGGCCTTCCAGACTCGCAGCGGACCGCATCTACCACAGTGCCGAGTTGTTGGAACGTTCGCGCTCCGCGGAGGCGTCGTCGGCGGGGTTGCGGTCGGCACTGGCAAATGGCGGGCGCACGCGAGTGGCTGCGATTGTGGATGACTTCACCCGGCAGTCCCTCGCCCTCGAATGCGATCTCCGCGACCTGCACCCTGCGAGCTGGCGGTCTGAGCTCGAGGAGTTCGAGCCCCACATCCTGTTCGTGGAGTCCGCGTGGAGGGGTGAATCCGGAACTTGGCACAACACCGTCCCGAAGTTCGTCAAGGAGTTGGAGGAGGTAATTTCCTGGTGCCGGGAGCGGGGAGTGCCCACCGTCTTCTGGAACAAGGAGGACCCGGTGCACTTCCGGACCTTCCTGCGCACTGCTGCAGAATTCGATCACGTGTTCACTACCGACCTGGACATGGTCAACAAGTACCGCGCACTCCTGGGGCATGAGCGTGTCCGTTACCTGGGCTTCGCCTGTCAGCCGCGGATTCAGAACCCGATCGAGGTCACGGATCGCAAAGAAGCACTCGTGTTTGCGGGCGGGTATTACCTCAGGTACAAGGAGCGGATGCGCGACCTGAAGGAGATCCTCAATGGCGTGAGCGACGTGATGCCCCTTGAGATATACGACCGCATGCTCGGCACCACCCTCAAGGAGTACGCATTCCCCGCCGAGTATGCTCGCTACATTGTTGGAACATTGGCTCCCAGCGAGATCGACGTCGCGTACAAGGGGTACCGGTACGCCCTCAACCTGAACTCCGTCAAGTCCTCGCAGACGATGTTCGCCCGAAGGATCTACGAGCTTTTGTCGTCGGGGACGCTGACCGTGTCGAACTACGCGCGGGGCCTCAGCAACGTCTTCGGTGAACTCGTGCCGATGAGCGACTCGGAAATCGGCGCACGGGCGCTCCTTACTCGACTCGTCGAGGACCGCGACCGAGCTGACAAGCTGCGGGTCATGGGGCTCCGCAAGGTGCACAGCAAACACACGTATGCCGATCGACTCGCATACGTGCTCGACGTCGCTTCCGGTCGGCCGCTCACGAGCCGAGAGTTCGTCGTCACGGCTGTCTTCCCAGTGGCGAGCGTTGATGAGGTGAAGTGGGCACGGGAGGTGGCGGCCACGCAGCGCGGTGTGCGCCTCGAGACCATGTTCGTTACCGACGACCCTGCCGCTCGCGGTGAGTTGGAGGATACCGAGAGCGTCGTCCTCAGTAGCGACGTCGCCGGTGCGATGAGCCTCGGAGACCTCGTCGGCGACTCGAGCGGCATCGCCTTGCTTGATCCGCGCGACTGGTATGGGGACTTCTACCTGCTCGACCTGGCGCTCGCATGCCAGTACTCGGACGCAGCAGTCATCGGCAAAGCGGACCATTTTGCACTTAAGGACGGTGCTCTGGCGAGGGTCTCGGAAGGCTCCGAGTATCGCGCGACCACGGGCTTGGACCCGCGGCGCAGCCTCGTGCGGACGTCTGCCGGCCGAGAGGTGCCATGCTCAATGCTCTTCCGCGGCGGCGGGAGCGGTCTTGGCGAGGTCGCGCAGTTGGCGATTCATCGCTTCGACTACTGCCGTGACGGCGCGCACCTCGGACCCGAGGTAATCGCGGAGCTCTCCGGCGATCTGTCGATCGACACCGGCCTGGACGACTTCCACCAGACCGCCCCTCCATCACTCTCAGGAGATCGGCGATTCGACGAGACACCGACGCTTCCGCTGGACGCGCTCAGGACACCCGCGGGGGCGACCGGCGAGCTCACCGCTACGCCGCTCGCAAAGGGCCTGCGGATCGACTCCTGCCTGGGGGAATCTGCGCACGAGTACCTGTGGACGTCCGGACGGCTCGATTGCGTCAGCCTATGGCCTGACGGCACAGCTCGCGTTCTGATGGAGACGGGCAGCCAGCTCGATCTCGAAGTGGCACTTCGATTCTATGACGCCGGCGGACAGCTACTCGGCTCAGCGGTCCGCCCTTCCGACGCTCCGCAACTCGTCCCGGTCCCCAGTAACGCACGCGAAGTGAGCATCGGTATTAGGGTCAAGGGACCGGGCCGCAGGGTGGTCTGGAGTATCATTCTCGGGGACGTAGACTTTGGTCCGCTCGCGATTCCATCCAAGCGAGATGTGGTCGTCGTGACCGACAACTATCCGGCATACGGTGACTTGTACAGGAACGGGTTCGTCCACCGCCGGGTCGCCGCATACGGGGAATCGGGCCTGACATCAGATGTGTTCCGCCTTGTCGACGGTGCGACTCTAGCCTATAGAGAGTTTGAAGGCGTGGAAGTGGGTGCGGGCGGACAGGACTCTCTCTATCGACTGCTAACCGGCGGCGCGCACGACGCGATTCTCGTTCACTTCTTGAGTCCCTCGATGTGGAATGTCATCAGGCACTTTCAGAACACGCACCGTGTGGTGATCTGGGTGCACGGCTCCGAGGTGCAGCCCTGGTGGCGGCGGACGTTCAACTTCCCGAATGAGGAAGTGCTCGAGCGGGCCAAGGTGACTTCGGCGGCTCGTCTCGAATTCTGGCGAGGCGTGATTCGCGAGCTCGGAGGCCAGACGCATTTGGTCTTCGTGTCGCAGTACTTCGCCGATGAAGTGATGGAGGACCTTGGAGTTTCCATCCCAGCCGAGCGTGTGAGCGTCATTCACAATCCCGTCGATACGAGCCTTTTTGGTTACTCCGTCAAGTCCCCCGACGCGCGGCGGCGTGTGCTCTCGATCCGTCCCTACGCGAGTGCTAAATACGCGAACGACCTTGCGGTCGCGGCGGTCCTCGAACTGGCGTCGCGACCCTGCTTCGGGGAGTTGCACTTCCGCTTCGTGGGTGACGGCGCGCTGTTCGATGACACGCTCAAGCCGCTCCGGAACTTCCCGAACGTGACCATCGAACGACGGTTCCTCCGGCAGGATGAGATTGCAGAACTGCACCGCGACTACGGGATATTCCTTGTTCCCACACGAATGGACGCGCAAGGCGTTTCCCGAGACGAAGCCATGGCGTCGGGCCTCGTCCCAGTGACTAACGCTGTCGCGTGCATCCCTGAGTTTGTAGACAACGCGTGCGGGTACCTTGCGGAGAGTGAGGACCACATGGGACTCGCGGCCGGTATTGAGAGGGCATTCCTCCATCCCGAAGAGTTCCTGCAGATGTCGTCCGCGGCGGCCGCCCGCGTGAGGGAGCAGAGTGGGGTAGATGTGGTGATTCCGAAGGAGCTTGCGCTCATTCGGGCCAATCGACGGGCGACGGTCTAGTGTCGCGTATCGCTAGTTGCTAGGAGATTGGCGGGTCACAAGAATGAGGCATGGCACACGCTCTCGCTCGTGCGCTTGTTCTCTGCGTGGTGGTGGCGAGTGACCGGTGGAGCGCGCCGCTGGTCGCCTGATATGGCGGCTGTCCTGGCGGGACGTTCGGTGCTGGCCAGCTCCTCTGTCGTAGCGGGTCGGGATCAAGACGCCGCCCAGTGGCACGCGTACCGAGCCGCTGAGACGGCGCAAACCGACTTGGGGCTCGAGGCCACGTTCCGTGGCACAGGTGTTGTCCATGAAGTCCGAGCAGTTCTCCTAGAGTCGCTGCCACGGGGCAACGGTGTGAGCGCTCGGTTCCGGCTCGACGGTTGGCAATCCCTCCGTTACGTCGCCGTCGGACGAACGGTGGAAGGAGTGTTCCGACACGTCAAGAGCCCGCACACCGTCCAAGGCGACTGGACCGAGATCAGCATCGGTGACGATGATCTCGTGATGCGGATCCAGAACGGATGGGCCAACGCCGGTGAGGCATCAGCCGAGGACGTGCGCGTCTACGTCAGCGGGACGCCGGCAGCATCTGGCGCCAAGATTACCGTCGACTGGGTGGCCGCGTGGTATGCGAAAGGCACGGAGGCGCTAGGCACATGGCAGCGGGACGCGCGTAGCGAGTCCGTCCTTCAAGCGCTCACCACGTACCTATGGCAGAAGAATCCGACGCTCGAGGCAGACGTTCGACGCTTTCTCGACTGGGGCACCTTTCCGATCGTGTCGGGAGTCGACCTTCCCTGGCCCAATGAGGCATCGTTGCCCACTGGACTGTCAGATGTGTCCACATACCGCTACATCTGGCACTCGCTATACCCTGCGGCGTACATGCTGCTCTATGCGCGCCGACACGGCGACACCACGGCTCGGGCAGCGGCGCTTCGCCTCGTCTCCGACTGGCTCGCTCGCAGCTTCTACCAGGTCGACCCGGATCAGCGGTACGCCTGGTACGACCACGGTACGGCGGAGCGCTTGATAACACTGCTTCTCCTGCGGACAACAATCGACGCCGATAACAGCGACCGACGGGTCAGGAACCAGGTCGACGAGGCAATCCTTGCTCACGGCTTCTTGCTTGAGAGCGAAGCATTCTATGCGGCCAACCAGCGCAACCGCTTCCACAACCACGCGTGGTTTCAGGACCTAGCACTGCTGGTAGCTGGTGCCCTCGTTCCGACGCCCGCAGCGGGCCGATGGATGGAGACCGGCCGCCGCCGCCTCAAACAGCAGATCGCTCAACTCGTGTGCACGGAGGGTCCTTATGCGGTGTTTGTGGAGAACTCCGTTGGGTACCATCATGGAATTCAGACCCTCGTCGAGTTCGCCGCGGAGCTCCTAGACGTCGTCGTGGAAGACTCCAGCCTTCGGGAGACCGCCAGAGGACTGGCGGCTTGGTCAGCGCGGCTTCGCTACGCTGATGACCGTGCGCCGTCGACTGGAGACACCTTTCGTAGGCCCACTCCGGCCGAGCGTCCCGTCGCCCAGCATTCCGCTCAGGACACTGGTGTCGTCGTCCTGCCACGCGCCGGTTACGCTGTGGCACATGGCACGAATGCGGGACGGCCGTTCACCTTCTGCTTCTTCGCGACTTCTCTCTCTTCGACTCACAAGCACGCCGACAATCTGGCGATCACCCTATTTCATGACGGCGTCGAGTGGCTCATAGACCCGTCGTTCTACTCCCACGAGTACGACGAGCCGATTCCGGCCTACCTGCGCGGCCCTGCGGCCCACAGCGCGCCCTATGTCACCGGGTACCACTACTCGATCGAACCGGGCCTGGCGGCTCTCGACGGTGGGATTGAAGCGGGGGGGGACCTTCGTCTTCTCCGGGCGGCACTTGGCGGTATCGGACCATGTTGTGAGACGTACGGTCAGGGGCCGTACGGACCGGCTCGCGCTCACGGTGACTGACGAGGTTCGAGGCCCTGGTGCTGCAAGCGCTCGTTTCCACCTGGGGGACGGTGTCGTGACTGAGGCCGTGGGAACGACCGTGTTCCTCACACACGCACTGAGCCCGGCACGCCTCCGACTTGAGCTCCCCACACAGCCCCGACTGGCGCATGGTTGGACCGGCGACCCAGTCACCAGCAGCGTCACGGGTACCAGCTTCCGAGAGGTCACCGACACCGTTACCCTCTCCGTTCAGTTCATCGACCCCGGTCCATTGACGTTGAGGCTCTCCGTTGACCCCTCGTGACTTCCGCCTGTTGCGCGTGCGGGAGAGGCGAAGGTCGGTGG
>JGI25321J39296_1001789_pt1 | contig 11527 bp, 7 predicted proteins | sample AutmiccommuBRH23_FD_39296 | JGI IMG/M metagenome (IMG submission 39296)
AGGTTCACCACTTTCTCGGCCGTGCCGGTGAACTTGTCGCGCAACGCCTCGTCCTGCGTACAGACGCCGACGGGGCAGGTATTGCTCTGGCACTGACGCACCATGATGCAGCCCATGGCAATGAGCGCCGCCGTGCCGATGCCGTATTCCTCGGCGCCCATCATCGCCGCCATGACGATGTCGCGGCCCGTGCGCAGGCCCCCGTCGGTGCGCAGCGTCACCCGCTCGCGCAGGTTGTTCATGCTCAGCACCTGATGCGCCTCGGTCAGGCCCATCTCCCACGGCAGCCCGGCATATTTGATTGACGTGGCGGGCGACGCCCCGGTGCCGCCATTATGCCCCGAAATCAGGATCACATCGGCCTTGGCCTTGGCCACACCGGCGGCGATCGTGCCCACGCCNGATTGCGCCACCAGTTTCACGCAGACCTTTACCTCNGGGTTGATCTGCTTGAGGTCATAGATGAGCTGCGCCAGGTCCTCGATGGAATAGATATCGTGATGCGGCGGCGGGCTGATAAGCGTGACGCCCGGCGTCGAATGGCGCAGCCGCGCGATCAGCTTCGTCACCTTCATCCCCGGCAACTGCCCGCCCTCACCGGGCTTGGCNCCCTGGGCGATCTTGATCTCCAGCTCCTCGCAATGGTTGAGATATTCCGCCGTCACGCCAAAGCGCCCCGAGGCCACCTGCTTGATCTTGGCGCTCGGGTTGTCGCCATTCGGCTCGGGGGTGAAATGCGCCGGGTCCTCGCCGCCCTCGCCGCTGTCGCTGCGCGCGCCGATCCGGTTCATCGCCACGTTGAGCGTCTTGTGCGCCTCGGGCGACAGCGCACCAAGGCTCATCCCCGGCGTGACGAACCGCTTGCGGATCGCGGTGACGCTTTCCACTTCTTCCAGCGGGATTGCCTCGCCCATCGGCTTGATCGCCATCAGGTCGCGCAGATGAATGGGCGGCTTGGCCTGCATCGCCGCCGAATACTGCTTCCACAGCGCATAGCTCGCCTTGTTGCAGGCCGTCTGCATCATGTGCATGGTCTGCGCGCCCCAGGCATGGGTTTCACCCGATTTGCGCGCCTTGTAGAAGCCGCCGATCGGCAGGATATCCTGACCGTCCCGGAAGGCGCGGGAATGCACTTCCTCGATCTTGGCCTGAATCCCCGAGACGCCAATCCCCGAAATCCGGCTCGTCAGGCCCGGAAAATATTCCGCGCAAAGCGCGCGGCTCAGCCCGACCGCCTCGAAATTGAGGCCGCCGCGATAGGAGGAGACAACCGAGATGCCCATCTTCGACATGACCTTGAGAAGCCCCAGGTCAATCGCCGCGCGATAGCGCGCCATCGCTTCGGTCAGGCTGCCGTCGATCAGCCCGCGCGCGATGCGGTCGGCCAGCGTGTCCTCGGCCAAGTAGGCGTTGACCGTGGTTGCACCCGCGCCGATCAGCACGGCGAAATAATGCGGGTCGATGCATTCGGCCGAGCGCACGTTGAGGCTGCAAAAGGTCCGCAGCCCCTTGCTCGTCAGGTGGCTGTGCACCGCGCTCGTGGCGAGGATCATCGGCATCCCGACGCGCGCCTCGCTCAGGCGGTGATCGCTCAGCACCAGATTGCCCACGCCAGAGCGCACGGCATCCTCGGCCTCGGCGCGAATCCGTTCCAGCCCGTCTTGCAACGCCGTGCCGCCGGGTGCGAAGGTGCAGTCGATCTCGGCTACATCGCCTCCGAACTGCCGGAGCAGCTCGTCCCATTGCGCGTTGCCCACAAACGGGCTTTCGAGCGCGATGATCTCGGTCTGCGCGCTGCTCTCGTCGAGCACGTTCTTGAGGTTGCCGAACCGCGTCTTGAGGCTCATGACCCGAAACTCGCGCAANGANTCNATCGCCGGATTGGTCACCTGGCTGAAATTCTGCCGGAAATAATGGCTGAGCGGGCGGTATTGCGGCGAGAGAACGGCGGGGGGCGTGTCATCGCCCATCGAGGCCAGCGCCTCCTTGCCATCCTCGGCCATGGGCGCGAGGATCGTCTCGATCTCCTCGATGGTGTAGCCGGCCGCGATCTGACGGCGGCGCAGTTCCGCCCCGGTAAAGAGCGGCTTTTCCGTCACGCGCGCCAGCACCTCGTCAAGCTCGTTGATCTTGCCCACCCATTCGCCAAAGGGCTGGGCATGGGCCAGCTTGTCCTTGATTTCCGCGTCGTGATAGAGGCGCCCCTCCTCGGTGTCCACNGCCAGCATCTGACCGGGGCCAAGCGCGCCCTTTTCCCTGACGCTCGCCTCATCGACCGGCACCATCCCGGCCTCGGACCCGGCGATCACCAGCCCGTCGCCGGTGACCACATAGCGCATCGGGCGCAGCCCGTTGCGATCGAGCCCGGCACAGACCCAGCGGCCGTCGGTCATGGCGAGTGCGGCAGGCCCGTCCCATGGCTCCATCACCGAGTTGCAATAGGAATACATGTCGCGCCATGCCTCGGGCAGTTCCTCGGCNTGTTTTGACCACGACTCGGGCACCAGCATGGTCTTGGCCATCGGCGCATTGCGCCCCGCGCGCACCAGCAATTCAAAGACGGCATCGAGCGCGCCGCTGTCGGATGATCCTTGCGGGATGATCGGCTTGATATCCTCGGCCAGATCGCCGAAGGCGCCGCTCGCCATGCGGATCTCGTGGCTCTTCATCCAGTTCACGTTGCCCTTGAGCGTGTTGATCTCGCCGTTATGCGCCAGCATGCGGAACGGCTGCGCCAGCCACCATTGCGGAAAGGTGTTGGTGGAATAGCGCTGATGATAGATGGCGAAATTGCTCACGAACCGCGCGTCCAGCAGATCGGGATAGAACACCGCCACCTGCTCGGCCAGCATCATGCCCTTGTAGATGATGCTGCGGCAGCTCAGGCTGGCCAGATATAGCCCGTTGATCCCGGCCTGCGTCACGGCCTTTTCGATGCGGCGGCGGATGACGTAGAGTTCGCGCTCGAAATTCTCCTCGTCCAGCCCCTTGGCATCGGAAATCAGGATCTGCTCGATCTCGGGCCGGGTTGCATTGGCCTTCTCGCCAAGGCAGGTAATGTCCACCGGCACATGCCGCCAACCATAGATCGTGTGCCCCATGCGCAGCACCTCGGTCTCGACGATGGTGCGGCACCGCTCCTGCGCGCCGAAATCCGTGCGCGGCAGGAACACCTGCCCCACCGCGATCAGGCGGCGGACATCCGGTTCGTGCCCGGTGCGCCGGATCTGATCGTAGAAGAACGGCACCGGGATCTGCACNTGGATGCCCGCGCCGTCGCCGGTCTTGCCATCGGCATCGACCGCGCCGCGGTGCCAGATCGCCTTGAGCGCGTTAATCCCCGCCTGCACGACCGGGCGCGACGGCTTGCCGTCGATGCTGACGACAAGGCCCACACCGCAGGAGGAACGTTCCTCCCCGGGGGCATACATGCCATTCGCCGCGAGCCAGTCGCGCCTGGAGGCTTCGCTGGCGGCCCAGTCGGAATCGAATGTCGTCATCGGTCTTTCCCTTCCTCGACCCGGTGGGTCGGATTGTCTGCCCTGTCGCCGCGCCCTGCTCCGCCGGGGCGCCGACGCTTTGCCGCTACTGCGCCGCCACCGCTTGCGCGCGGTCCAGATCGTCGAGGATCGCCGCTGCCGCGTCGCGCCCGTCACGGATCGCCCAGACCACAAGGCTCGCCCCNCGCACGATGTCGCCNACGGCATAGACCCCAGGCAGCGCGGTGCGCCCGGTGGTGAACTCGGCCTTGATCGTGCCCCAGCGGGTGACTTCCAGTTCCTTCTTGTTCCAGAGGGCTGGAAGGTTCTCGGGCTCGAAGCCAAGCGCCTTTATCACCAGATCGGCGGGGGCGTCCTCGATCGCCCCCTTGATCGGTTCGGGGCTTTGACGGCCCGTCGCATCCGGCGCGCCAAGGCGCATCTTCTGGACCCTGACCGCCGTCACCGGATCCCCGGCGAACCCGACAGGCGCACTGAGCCACTCGAAAACAACGCCTTCTTCCTCGGCATTGGCCACCTCGCGCAGGCTGCCGGGCATGTTATCGCGGTCGCGCCGATAGAGGCAGGTGACCGATTTCGCGCCCTGCCGGATGGCCGTGCGCACACAATCCATTGCGGTATCGCCGCCACCGACCACGACAACCCGCTTTCCTGCAGCGTTCAACTCGCCGCTTTCGAATTCCGGCACCCGGTCGCCAAAGCTCACCCGGTTGCTCGCCGTCAGGTAATCAATCGCCGGCACGATGCCTTTTGCGCCCGCGCCGGGCCCGTCCAGCTCGCGGCTCTTGTAAACCCCGGTGGCGATCACGACTGCGTCGTGTCTGCTGCGAATTTCGTCAAAGCTCAGCTCCGTGCCCACGTTGCAATCGAGCACGAACGCGACCCCGCCCTGCGCAAGCTGTTCGATGCGGCGCATCACTACATCCTTCTCCAGCTTGAAGCCGGGGATGCCATAGGTCATCAGCCCGCCCGCGCGGTCGTAGCGGTCATAGACCGTGACCTGCACGCCNGCNCGCCGCAGCACGTCAGCGGCAGCAAGGCCNCCGGGGCCGGCACCGATGATCCCNACGGATTCGGCACGTTCNGCCTTGGGTGCAATGGCCGCGACCCAACCCTTTTCCCAGGCGGTATCGGTGATGTATTTCTCTACCGCGCCGATGGTGACGGTGCCGTGACCCGCCTGCTCGATCACGCAATTGCCCTCGCAGAGCCGGTCCTGCGGGCAGATGCGCCCGCAAATCTCGGGGAAGGTATTGGTCAGTTGGCTGATTTCATACGCTTCCCTGAGCCGCCCCTCGGCGGTCAGGCGCAGCCAGTCGGGGATGTTGTTGTGCAACGGGCAATGGGTCTGGCAATAGGGCACGCCGCATTGGCTGCACCGGCTGGCCTGTTCCCGGGCCTTGGCATCGGCATACTCGGCATAGATCTCATGGAAATCCTGCCGCCGGTTCTCGGCCGGGCGCTTGGCGGGCATGTCCCGCCCGATCTTCACGAATGTCAACATCGCCTGCTTCACCATGCGGCCCCCCTGCAGAGTCTTGCCAGAAGCACCGTATAAGCGGGTTCGTCACGAATGAAAAGTCATATATACTGACCTAATTTAACATTTTATTATCCCGATGTCTGATTATTCCGAGAAATCTCAACAATATAGGTCCGATTCGGATTCATCGTGGAATTTGCGCTTGCCGACGGATCAAGTATACATGCGTACAGGCTCATACAGGAAATCAAAAAATGCCTCTTTTTCAGATATTTATGGTTGCCGTTCTTCAGGGCATAACCGAATTCCTGCCGATCTCCTCTTCTGGCCACCTGATTCTCCTGCCCGCCCTCACCGGCATGGCCGATCAGGGCCAGGCCATCGACGTGGCGGTGCATGTCGGCACGTTGCTGGCCGTCATGCTGTTCTTTCGCGCCGATGTCGGGCCTGCGCTCGCCGCTCTGCCGCGCCTGCTGACGGGGCGGGCCGACACACCCGGCGCGCGCCTTGCGCTTTTGCTGCTCGTCGCGACGGTGCCGGTGATCCTCTGCGGGCTGCTGCTCAAGCTCACGGGGCTGAACGACGCGCTGCGCTCGATCACGGTGATCGCCTGGGCGACGATTCTCTTCGGCCTCCTGCTGTGGTGGTCGGATCAGCGCGGCCGCAGCGAGAAAACCTCTGAAAGCTGGACGATACGAGAGGCCGCCACCCTCGGCCTGTGGCAGGCCATAGCCCTCATCCCCGGCACGTCGCGTTCTGGCATCACCATCACCGGCGCGCGNTTCCTGGGCTATCACCGGCACGACGCCGCGCGCATCTCCATGCTGATGTCGATCCCGACGATCATGGCGAGCGGCGCGCTGCTGGGTCTCGAGGTTGCGATGGACGCCAACACCGCGCTTATGCGCGATGGCGCGATTGCCGCGCTCTTCGCATTTGTCGCGGCGCTCCTCGCGCTCAGCTTCATGATGCGGCTCTTGCGCAGCGTCAGCTTCACGCCCTATGTGATCTACCGGATCGGGCTTGGCGCCGTGCTGCTCTGGATCGCCTATGCGTAGGGCTCAGGCGCGCAGGTTGCGCGCCGATTCGCGGATCGCCTCATATTGTCCGGTCGGGCGGAACCGCCAGAGATAGTCGGGCAGCACCGCCTCGGGCGCGACCGGCATGATCCCGAGATCGGCAAACCCCTTCGCATCAGCGCGCACCACGTTGTCCACCCGCAGGCTGCGCACCTGGTCGCGGGTGATCGCCGGCGGCACGAGGCCGAGGGTGAGCGTCTCGACCAACTCCATCACCCCGGCCATGAGCGCGGCGACGCCGAAGGGAATGTTGACGATCAGCCGCCGGCGACGGATNACNCGCAACATCAGNTCCATGAGTTCCCGGAACGTCGCNACCTGCGGGCCGCCGAGCTCATATATCCCGGCCTGCGCCTCGCCGGTGACGCCCATNACGGCAGCCTGCGCCACGTCATCGACATAAACGGGCTGAAACCGCGTATTGCCCCCCACCACCGGCAGGATCGGGCCAAGCCGCGTCATTGCGGCGAAACGGTTGAAGAAGCGATCCTCGGCCCCGAAGATCACCGAGGGGCGCAGGATCACCGCCTGCGGCATGTGCGTCAGAACGCCGGCCTCGCCCTCGGCCTTGGTGCGGGCATAGATGCTCGCCGCGNGCGCATCCGCCCCGATGGCCGACAGATGCACCATGCGCGCCACGCCCTGCTCGGCGGCGATGCGCGCGATGCGGGTGGCCCCCTCGGCCTGCACGGCGTCGAAATTGTTGCGCCCCTTGCGATCGAAGGTGCCGACGCAATTGACCACCGCATCGGCCCCCTGCATCACCGCGCGCACGCTCGCGTCATCGCGGATATTGCAAAACACCGGCTCGACCTGACCCGGCACACCGTAGGGCCGGACATGCATCGCCTCGTTGGGCCGCCGAACCGCGACCCGCACCCGCCAGCCCGCAGCCGCCAGCCGCCGCGCGATGTAGCGACCGACGAAACCTGATCCGCCATAGATGGTGACAAGCTGGGACATGGGGGCCTCCGGGCTGCGATTGCGCCTCCTTTCCTAGCGCCGTCGCCCGCGCGCGACAAGGCGTTAAGCACCCTGCGACAGATCGCGCGAATTCGCCGTTGACACCCGCGCGGGCTGCGTCTAAACGCCTGCGTCACGACACCTGCCCAGGTGGCGGAATGGTAGACGCGCTGGCTTCAGGTGCCAGTGGCCGCAAGGCCGTGGAGGTTCGAGTCCTCTCCTGGGCACCATATTTTTTCTCTAATATGCTGATTTATTTTGGAAATGTGTCCAAGTGCGCCTAGCGTATCCTCCTGATTATACACCCTTTGTCGCCTGCTTATCGGTTTTCACAGCACATTGTCGGGCGTGCAAACCGCCCGAGCCGTGAAGGCTGAGGATAGTGTCCCGGGGCGTGGTGCNATTTGTTCTCCGGCTGGATCTTGAGCCGGTTTACAGGGCGGCGATCTTCGCCGGNNCCATGGTGTTATCCTCNCAGATGGTGGCGACGGTTTCCAGCGTCATGTAGCGGCGTGTGACCGCCCACTCGTCATTCTGCTCCAGCATCAGCGCACCGACGAGGCGTTTGATCGCTGGCTCGTTGGGGAAAATGCCGACGACATTGGTGCGGCGTTTGATCTCGTTGTTGAGGCGCTCACGCACGCCCATCTGATTGAGATTTCCCGCACGGTGGCCTTGGGCGCGCAGGGGTCTTCCAGAGCGATTTCCAGGGCGGGCCGCCTGACGAAAGCGACGATCCGAAACGGCAAGGTGACATGCGCTCCGCCCCGGAGGGGGCGCAAGCCCGGGCGCGCACCCCAAGCGATCCATGACCTGAAAGACAACTGCGCCCGGCGCTACCGGGCAATCTCGACCTCGGCGCAAAGCCCGCCCAGCCGCGCGCTTTCCCCCAGCCGCAGCGTGCCGCCATGGGCGCGCGCCACATCGGCCACGATCGACAGGCCGAGGCCAACGCCCGTGCCCCGGTTCTGGTTGCGCGCTGGCTCCAGCCGGGTGAAGGGGCGCAGCGCCTCCTCGCGGCGCTCGGGCGCGATCCCCGGCCCGTCATCCTCGACCCGGATCCTCAGCGCCCTGGGTCCCAGCCAGACCGAGACCTCGGCCCTCGTCCCGTAGCGCACCGCATTGGCAATGAGGTTCTCCACCGCGCGGCGCAGCGCATGGGGCCGCAAGTCCACCTCGCCCGCACCTTCCGCCTGGTGCAGCACCACATCCACCGCCGCGCGCTGCATGTCCGCGACCACCTGCCGCACCAGCGCCACCGGATCGACCGGCTCGGGCGCGCCCTCCTGCGTGCCGCGCGCGAAATCGAGGAACCCGTCCAGAAGACGCTGCATGTCATCGACATCGCGCAGCATCGGCGCGGCCTCTGTCTCGTCGATCATGGCAAGCCCCAGCCGCAACCGCGTGAGTGGCGTGCGCATGTCGTGGCTTACCCCCGAAAGCATAAGCGTGCGCTGCTCGATCTGCCGCTCGATGCGCGCGCGCATCTCGACAAAGGCGCGCCCCGCCGCGCGCACCTCCGTGGCGCCTCCCGGCCGGAACGGCACATGACGCCCGCGCCCGAACGCCTCGGCCGCGGTCGCCAGCCGGGTGATGGGCCGCAACTGCGCCCGCAGATAGAGGAAGGAAACCAGCGTCATCAACCCGCCCGCCACCATCAGGTTGACAAACAGAAGATGTGGACGGCGCGCCGAGACATGGGTCCGCGAGATGGTCATCTCGACAAGGCCGGCCTCGTCGGGAAAATACAGGATCACATCGCGGTCGTCCCTCAGCACCGCCCGCGCCAGATCGGGAAAATAGTCGCGCATCTCGTTGATGATCACGACGCCCGACAAATCGAACCAGCGCCGCTCGTCGCGGGCGGGCAGTCTCTCACGCGGCACCGCTGTCATGGTGANGCCGAGCGCCCCGGCCAGACCCTCGTCNCCGGTGTCGCGCAGCACGCGGATCTCACGCGCGACGGTCTGCACCATCTGTTTTGTGACGCCCTCGAAATGGCGCTGCACGAAAACCACCGAGACCACCAGAAAAAGCGTCACGATCGGCACGAGCAGGCCAAGCACGGTGCGCCCGAACAGACCGCGCGGCAGATAGCGTTTGAGCCAGCGAAGCATCATGGGTAAACCTAGGCCAGGCAAGCTGGGAAAGGAAGAGCAATGCAGTCCGGCACAGATGGCGCGCCCCCGGTGGGGGTGGCGCAGGAACTGGGCGGCGGCGTCCGCGCGATCCTCGCTCCCAACCCCTCGCCCATGACGCTTTGGGGCACGAATACCTTTCTGCTGGGCACCCGGCGTCTGGCCGTGATCGACCCCGGCCCCGAGGATCCCGGCCATCTCGCGGCGATNCTCGGCGCGCTCGGGCCCGGCCAGAGCATCAGCCACATCTTCGTGACCCATGCCCATCTCGACCACTCGCCGCTNGCCGCGCGGCTCGCGGAGATCACCGGCGCGCCGGTGCTGGCCTATGGCGATTCGGGCGCGGGGCGCAGCGAGGTGATGACACGCCTGGCCGAGACGGGCCAGATCGGCGGCGGCGAGGGCGTTGACGCGGGCTTTGCCCCCGATCTGGTGCTTTACGACGAAGAGACCGTGGCCGGTGACGGCTGGCAGATCACCGCGCACTGGACGCCAGGGCATTTCGGCAATCACATGAGCTTTCAGAGCGGCCCCGACGTGTTCAGCGGCGATCTGGTGATGGACTGGGCGAGCACGCTCATTTCACCGCCCGATGGCGACCTGACACAGTTTCGCGCCTCCTGTGCACGGCTCGGACAGATGCAGGCGGCGCGCCTGCTGCCCGGCCATGGCGCCCCCATCACCGAGCCCGCNGCGCGCATCGGCTGGCTGCTCGCGCACCGCGACGCGCGCGAGGCCGCGATCCTCGCCGCGCTGGCNGATGGCCCGGCCCGACCGAGCGCGCTCGCAGCNCGCATCTANACCGACACGCCGCCCGCCCTGCTGCCCGCCGCGGCCCGCAACGTATTGGCACACCTCGTTGANATGATGCAGAAATCCCGCGTCNNCCCCCTCGACAAGCTCGGCCACGACACTCGATTTGCCCTGACGACCAAACCCGAAACAGCGCCGTGAAGTTTATGCCACAANCCCTCTGGACCTGCCGCCCGCGCGTTGCTATACGGCGCCGGTGTTCCGGCGTAGCTCAGCGGTAGAGCAGTTGACTGTTAATCAATTGGTCGTAGGTTCGATCCCTACCGCCGGAGCCAAAAATCCAAAATAAAACAGGAAGATAACAGGAAGCGCCGCAAGCGTTTTACCTTCCTCGTTTTCCGTGTCCGTCCTATGTCCGTAATCTGAAAAGCCGTGTCCGTGGCCTCAGAATCAGCGGCCCCCGTGCCAAGAAACCTTTATGCCCGGCACCAGCGCGGGCGGCGATACCGGTAAGGTGAGTTCAGGATTTCTTGCGCCGCGCAGCGAGAAAGTAAAAGTCCACCACCGGTTTCTATCCGTGAGAAAAACGGCGGCATTGGGACCGGATCACGCGGCCTGCCAGCACTCTGCGGGCAGGGCGTGAATGGCGGATAGGTGCTGGGTTTTCGATTGTAAAAGGTGTGAGTCAACGCACACGTTTTCGGCCACTTCTGCGGACTGCACAAGCCGACTTATATTTGTCCTTTCGCGCCCAACCTTCGCCGCATACTCCGACAATCCACCTTTCTGGCCCCGGCCACCCTTCGACAAGCCGACACAGTGCAGATCACGCGGCCTTAATGAGCCGTCGAAACCGCTCGGGGTCAAATCGCGTCATCACCGCCTCCGGGTCCAGGCCGGCCAGGGCGCAGCAAATCTCAAAGTCGGTCGATCCTATCCAGCCTTGATCCTGCCCGCGCGCGGCGTCATGCAGCGCATGTGCCAATATCGCGTGCCATCGAGCATCACCGCAAGCGCGTGCGCTTCTTCTCGACGGTCGAGCTGGTCAACGCGCTGGAGCAGGAAAAGGCCCAAGGCAAGGCTGGCAAGATCGCCGAGGCGCTGGTGAAAACCGACCTCGTGATCCTGGACGAGCTGGGATACCTGCCGTTCAGTGCCTCCGGCGGTGCCTTGCTCTTCCATCTTCTGAGCAAACTCTACGAACGCACCAGCGTCATTATCACCACAAACCTCAGCTTCAGCGAATGGGCCAGCGTCTTCGGCGACGCCAAGATGACCACAGCACTGCTTGATCGTCTCACCCATCGCTGCCACATCCTCGAGACCGGAAACGACAGCTATCGCTTCAAGGCAAGCTCCGAAACGGCAAAAGAGAAACGGAAGGAGACAGCAGCATTGACGCCATCATGACGCAAAGAACATAACAACTGGGTGGGTCAATTCTCAGAGGCAATCAACAGATACACAAAAAATGCAAATAAATCAATATGCTAGATTGTCATGTGCCCCCATGATGGATTGGACAGACCGGCATTGCCGGTATCTGCACCGGCTGCTCAGTCGCCGGGCGCTGCTTTATACCGAGATGGTGACCGCGCCCGCGCTGGTGCG
>JGI25321J39296_1001793_pt1 | contig 11509 bp, 9 predicted proteins | sample AutmiccommuBRH23_FD_39296 | JGI IMG/M metagenome (IMG submission 39296)
AGGGCTGGGCCTCACTTGGCGCCCCTTTTATTTCGGCGCAACGTGACCCGTTTCGCAGCCAGCTGCGGCAATGGGCGCGTCAAGGCTGGCTGGAACCCGTGCGGGGCGATCTTCTGCAGGGGCGTGCCACCGTGTCGTGGGCGCAGGCCCAATTGCAAAATCATTACCGGCCGACCATTGAGCCTTCCCAACTGGTTCGTCACGCGCTGGGCGGAGCACGCCTGCACCTCAATAGCCCGGTTTCCGCTTTGGCACCGCGCACTATCATTCTGGGGGATGGCAGGGTACGCGACGATTACGACTGCGTGATCTGCAGCGTGCCTACGCCGCAGGCGCTGCCCTTGCTTGAAGCGCTGCCTTTGCTGCGTGAAAGTCTGGGCGAGGCGCGTTATCGGCCGGTCTGGTCTTTCTTGATGCGCTGGGAAGGTGGGCCCGCGGCCAATGTCATCAAATTTGACGATCATTTGCTGAAGCTTGCCGTACGGCAGACTTCGGGGGGACATGGCTTATGGGCGGTGCATAGCAGCCATGCGTTTGCCGAGACCTATCTCGATGCCTCGGTCGAGGAGGCCAGCACCCGGGCGCGTCTGCATTGATGGGCCTGCTGGGTCTGCCCCGGCCGGTCGAGGTCGAAGCGTCCCATCTGTGGCGTCATGCGCGCCCGGAAACCACGGCAGGGGGATTCTGGCTCAGTGACCGGGAAAGCCGGGTCGCCCTGATAGGGGATGGAATAGCCGGCGAAGGTGCTGAGCGGGCATGGGAAAGCGGCCTGCGTCTTGCGCAGGCCCTGATCCAGGCGAAGGCCGAGCTGGTCTGATATCGTGCAGAATGAGACCGCACCGCCTCGGCTGGTCCGCAGCATCCAAAAAGCCACACCGCGCGCATCCGCAAAACAGGTTAATCTGCATGCGGGATCGCACAATGTGCCGATTGACACTAAAATGACATCTACTCAGCCAACAATAACGCATTGGGTTGACTCCCTCAGACCTGCGTTACCTACCTGACCATGCTTTATATCGATTTATTCAAATCCCTTGAACGTGCCCGCTGGAACATGGAAACCGATATTCCATGGGATAGCTTCGATCCCGACCAACTCTCGGACGAGCAGGCGCTGACCATCAAGATGAACGCCATCACCGAGTGGGCGGCATTACCCGCGACCGAAATGTTCCTGCGCGATTTCGTGCATGACAGTGATTTTTCCGCNTTCATGTCGATCTGGTTTTACGAGGAGCAAAAGCATTCGCTGGTGTTGATGGAATACTTGCGGCGCTTCAAGCCGGCGTTCATGCCCACCGAAGAAGAGTTGCATGCCATTCGCTTCCCCTTCGATCCGGCCCCGCCCATGGAAACGCTGATGCTGCATTTTTGCGGCGAAGTGCGGCTCACCCAGTGGTACAAGTGCGCCTCGGACTGGCACACCGAGCCGGTGATCAAAAAGATTTACGAGACGATTTCAAGAGACGAAGGCCGTCATGGCGGCGCCTATCTGCAATACATGAAACGCGCACTGAAGGAAGGGGGGAGCGGCGTGGCTGCCGCCTTCGCCAAGATCGGTTTTTTGATGGCATCGAGCAAACGTTCGGACAAGGCGCTGCACCCGACCAACCTTCACGTCAATGAAGCCTTGTTTCCCCAGGACACCATTCAGTCCAGACTGCCCAATCCCGAATGGCTGGAGCACTGGCTCGATGAGCAGATACGCTTCGACGAAACATGGGAAAACAAGGTGGTGGGCGGCATTTTGCGCAATCTTTCCAATCTGCTGGGCCAATCATTCGAAAACGTGCGCGACCTCAATCGCTATCGCAAACAGGCGCTGGCTACGGCCTGAGCGCATGATGAATGCGGATCGACAAGCCAGCCGTTGCGCTGGCTTTTTTTTTGCATGCTGGCGGAAGCTGCCCTGGACAAGTGCCTGTCACGGTGTGACAGCAAGGTCCGATCGTGAAATTGCAATAATATAGCGGCAAGCCAGATACTGTACGCAGGCGAATTCCGGAAAAATAAAAACCGTTAATAGGGGCTCCGTTTCGCATATGGCCCAGGGGAGACGCAGCCGTAATGACAATTCCATCGACGCCGGAGAAAGGGCCGCAGGCCATAACGGACACGCAATCGACGCCCAGGCCATCCATGCTGCAACGATACGCTTCCTGCCTCGACAACAAGGCGGTGGCCTGGGCTGTTCTCGGCCTGACGATCCTGCTCACGCTGTGGTTGTGGCGCTATTCCGAAAGCGAACTTTCCCATCGCCAGCATGAGCGTTTTCTGCTGGCAGTGAAAAATCACCAGAGCAGGCTGATCGGCCGAATGCAGGATTACGAGCAGGTGCTCCGGGCAGGCGTGGCACTTTTTGCAGCGAAAGGCATGCCGAGCCGCGAGGAATGGCGCATCTATGTCGAAGCCCTGCAACTCGATAGCACGCTGCCAGGAATTCTGGGTACGGGTTTCGCACTGATGGTACCGAGGTCGGATAAAGCAGCCCATGAGCAATCTGTGCGTGCAGAAGGCTATCCCGCTTACCGTATTCATCCGGCTGACAATCGCGAGATGCTCAGCAGCATCGTGTACCTCGAGCCTTTCAAGGGACGGAATTTACGCGCATTCGGTTTCGATATGTACTCGGATCCGGTGCGGCGAGCTGCCATGGCGCGCGCGCGCGATACCGGCCGGCCGGCCATTTCAGGCAAGGTCAGGCTGGTGCAGGAGACGAATGCCGAGGTGCAGCCCGGTTTCTTGATGTATCTGCCGGTCTATCGTGAGGACTTGCCCCACCACTCGGTGGCGACGCGACGCCGGGCATTGGTGGGATTTGTGTATAGCCCGTTTCGGGCTTTCGATTTGCTGGAGAATGTCTTTCATGACGTTGACCAGGAGCTCGAGGTCCAACTGTTTGACCGGCGGCCAGTGCCGGAAAACCTGTTCTTTTCCACGCCCGGCGCGGTACGCACAGCACAGCACAGCATCGAGCGGGAATTTGAAGTAGGTGGGCAAGTCTGGGTCGCGCGTTTCTGGAGCAGCCGCAATCTCGAGGCAAGCCTGGCGAGCAGTCAATCGACCCTTATTCTGTTCGGCGGTCTGGCGCTCGATCTGTTGCTGTTTTCCGTGCTTTATCTCAATGCGAAATTTCGACGCAAGATGCGCAATGCCGCTGCCAAACTCCAACTCAGCCTCGATAGTTTCACGACGCTGATGGAAAATATTCCAGGGGCGGTGTTTCGTTCCGAGATCGGTACGTCGTTACGCATGGTGCAATTGAGCCAGGGCGTGCAAACATTGACGGCGGTGCCGCCCGAACGCTTTCTGACCGGTGAGCTTGCCTATCGGGAGCTGATCCACCCTGATGACAAATGCAATGTGAGCGAGGCGATTGCGGAAGCGATAGCCACGCAAAGTGCGTATGCGATTGAATACCGTATCCGGGCGATGGATGGCTTCACCCGCTGGGTCGGGGAGCGGGGCCGCGCCACCGCCGGAACGGGGATCCAGGGAGGATGGCTGGATGGCGTCATTCTCGATATCACAGAGCGCAAAGCCGCCGAAATCATGATTCGGGATTTGGCGTTTAACGATACATTGACGGGGTTGCCCAACCGGCGGCTGCTTCTCGACCGTCTTGATCACCAGCTTCTTNCCAGCACACGGACAGGTCAATATGGCGCCCTGATGTTCATTGATCTCGACGATTTCAAGGCCATTAACGATACNCTGGGTCATCAGGCCGGCGATCAGGTGCTGATCGAGGTGTCANGCCGGCTGCTGGCAANTGTCCGGGAAAGCGATACGGTGGCCCGCCTGAGTGGTGATGAATTCGTCGTCGTTCTGGATAATCTCGGAAAAACGGCAGAGGCAGCCATAGCCGAAGCCACGGCTATGGGAAGCAAGATTCGGGACCGGCTTTCGCAGCCTTACACGCTGGGAACAGCGCCGGGTCACACCACGCCCAGCATCGGCATCACGGTTTTTTGCGGCGCTGGAGCCAGCGCCCACCAGTTGCTCCGTCGCGCAGACCAGGCCATGTACAAAGCCAAATCGGCGGGGCGCAACCAGTTGCAATTTTACGAGGGAGATGCCGGCCCGGAGAAGGCATAGCATGCCGCGCTGGACTTTTACGGCGCGCGCCCACGCCTGATTTCAATGACCGTGCCTTCGCGGCGTGGATCGGCCGCCCCGTAATGTGCGCCCGTTGCCAGATCGATCGCTACCGCCTGGACCGAGCCGATCGTTTTGTCACAGCCATTCGTCCTGCTTTCTCCCAGGCNGGAATGTCCCAGGCTCCTCAACGTATCCTGGGTCGCGANCCGGAAACGCGGCTGCATGAACTCNCTGCCGCCTTCGCAGTCAATCCGGCCCGCAGCTTCGGTCACTGACACGCGTGGTGCATTGATGGCCTGCTGCAAGCGCATGCCGTGGTCGATGACATTCAGCGTGACGTTCAGTACCGAGTTGATGATGGTCGACCCGCCCGGCGAGCCGAAGGCCATCACCGTGCCGTCTTTGAATACGAGCGTAGGCGCCATGCTGGAACGCGGCCGCTTGTAGGGCGCGACATCGTTGGCGCCAGGGTTGCCGGCTGCCGCATTGGCAGTGGGTGAAAAATTGAAATCGGTCAACTCGTTGTTGAGGAGAAATCCGTAGCCGGGAACCGTGATGCCCGAGCCCCAGGTAAATTCGATCGTGCTGGTGTAACTGACGATATTGCCCCAGCGGTCGACGATGGAAAAATGGGTGGTGTGTGGACTCTCCGGCACGGCACCCGCCGGGCTCGGGTGCACGGTCTGCATGGCATCCCACGGCCGGGGGTTGCCTGCCAGCGCCGTATCCATGCGGCTGTCCGGCTGGATCAGCGCTGAACGCGACGCCAGATAGTCCGGATGCAACAGCCCCGTACGCGGCACGAGGGCCGCGTCGTCATCTCCTATCCAGAGCGCACGATCGGCAAACCCCAGCCGCATGGCCTCGATCATGAGGTGCACGGTTTTCGGGCTGCCAAAACCATATCCCTGGCTGGCGTCGCCCATGGGAAAACGCTCCAGCAGTTTCAGTATCTGAAAGGCGGTGAGTCCGCCGGACGAGGGCGGCGGCATGCCCGCCAGCGTCCAGCCGCGATAGTGGTCGATCAAGGGCCGGCGAATCGCAACCCGGTAATGGGCGAGATCAGACAGCGTCATGCGGCCTCTGCCTGCCGGGCCCAGCGCATTCCGGCTGCGTTGCTGGGCTTTCACGATGGCGTGCGCCATCGGGCCGCGATAAAACGCCTTCGGGCCTTTGGCCGCCAGCAATTTCAGGGTTTTTGCCAGATCCGGTTGCACCAGCCAGTCTCCCTCTTTGAGCGGCACGCCATCCGGCCGAAAAATGGCGGCGGTTTCCGGCTGCAACTGCGTGCGTCCGTCGTCCTGGGCGATATCTTCCGCCAGGAAGCGATTGACGCGGAATCCGTGTTCGGCCAGCGCGATGGCAGGCGCCAGTGTGCGGGCGAGTGTCATGGTGCCCCAGCGTTTGAGTGCGGTATCGACGCCGCGCAAGGTTCCCGGCACGCCTACCGCCACGCCGCTGGTCGAGGCCTCGGAAAATGGCATCGGCGAACCGTCCGGCGCAAACATGTCGGGGCTGGCGGCAGCCGGGGCGCGTTCACGCGAATCCACAATCACGGTTTCCCTGGTCCGGGCCAGGTGAATCATCATGAAGCCGCCGCCGCCGATGCCGGAAGATTGCGGCTCGACGACATTGAGTGCGAACTGCACGGCGGCGGCGGCGTCAATGGCGTTGCCGCCTTGCGCCAGTATGCGGGCGCCGGCAGCGGCCGCGGCAGGGTGAGAGACGGCCACCACCCCGCTGGGGGGGGCCGCCAGCGCCGGAAAGGATAAAAGACTGAGGATGAGCCAGCGCATGCAGTGCGAACGAGTGGGCATGGGTTCTATCAGAAGCGGATGAGATGCAAGCCTGCACCTGTTACCCCGCACGCGTCAATGCGCGTGCGGGGTCACTCAACCGGGTTTGCCGTCGATGCGTGGCCGCAGCAGTATCGGCATGTAGATGAGGACAAACAGTCCAAAGGCCGCGATCCAAAGGAGCCCGGCCAGCACCATCGCCTGGAAATGCACCTCAGGAAAAAACAGCGGCACGCCGACGCGAATCAGGGCCGCGAGATTCATCGCTACAAAGGACACGGTCATCAGCGGCGCGGATTCCAGCATGCGCCCGGTATGCCCCAAGGCCACGCGCGCCATCATGCCTAATGTCAGCACGCCGATGCCGCCCACGGTAAAAGCATGCAGCGCACTGCCTGCCGCGGATTCGATGCCGCCGGCAGCAACGGCAAGCAGCGCAAAGCCGATCACCAGCCAGGCNTAGCCCATATGCAGTATCCACAGCAGCGGCACGGACCAGATTCGGCGCGTATGCCAGCCAGCCAGCCGGATGCCATGNACCGNGGCAGCGCTCCCCGCAAGCAACAGGGTGACCAGCGAAGCAGGCGCAATCAATGCGGCCAGCAGCGCGCCGAACGTGACGATCNGGACCAGCCGCTCGATGGGCTTCCAGCGCCGCGCGCGGCTGCGCAGCTTGTTGTCGGTGAAGCTGGGAATCACCCGTCCGCCCATGATCACGATGAGGGTTACGATCACATACGCCGCCAGATGCAGGCCAAGGCTGGCTGTTGTGGCCATGGCGAGGGCTTCGGCATGCACCAGCCCATTGGCTGCAGTGAGCGCCAGCAGCAAGAGGGGGAAAGGCGCATGAGCCCATTGCCTGGCTTGCAGGATCGGCCATGCCAAGGCCAGCGCCAGAACCGGCAGGAACGAGAGATCGATGAGTGCAACCCAGCCCGCCGGCAGGCCAGGAATCAGAAAGCCCAGTCGACCGCTCAACCACAGCAGAAACAGGGCGGCGAGCGGCGGCCCGGATGGCGTGCGGATACCGGTCCAGTTCTGCGCCGCAGTGAGCAAAAATCCGGCAATCACGGCGACCGCAAAACCAAACAGCATTTCGTGGCCGTGCCAGACAAAAGGTGACAGGGCGGATATAGGCAGGCTGCCGCGCAATACCGCCAGCCACAATGCAATCATCAGGACCGCATACAGCCCTGCGGCCAGAAAGAAGGGCCGAAAACCCAGTGCAAAGGGCGCCCAGCCTGAGCTTGACGGGTGCGCGCGGGGGTTTTCGTTGGGCAGCAATGCCATGGAAGCTCCATTTAAAAGTTGACGGTCAGCCTGTACTCCAGGCGCGCGGCCGGCGCATGCCGGCGATCTTGCAGGCCTGTTTCACGTAGCCATAGGGGAACAGTTCAAACAGTTTTCGGTGCGCATCCTTGCCCATGCGCACGGCCAGATGCTTGATCACGAAGCGGGCATCGGCCGCGATCTGGTTTTCTTCGTAGAATTCGCGCATAAAACGAATGGCATCCCAATGATCGTGATTGAGCTGGATATTTTCTTCCAGGGCCAGCATTTCAGCCACTGTTTCGTTCCAGTCTCCGGGGTCAACCAGATAACCTTCTGTGTCGCGCGCTGGCATATCGGTACTCATGGGTGGGGCTCCTGTGAATAGATTCAAAATGATTTCAGCAGCGGCAGCTTGAATCAGGTGCCGCCGCCGTGAAACTCGACCCCTGGCTGGCGTTCCGGCAGCGCCTCGACCAGCAGAATGCGCCGTGACTGCGCCAATGACTCGACGCCCGTTTCGTCCAGATACGACCGGGCATCGGCCACGGCGGCGGCCAGCAGTTCGGCTGCCAGCGCATCAGGTTCACGGCCTACCGAATGGGCCAACGCGCGCAGTTCGAAGTCGGGATCCTTGGGGAGATGAATTTCCAGCGATCTGCCGCTGCCCGGTGATGCTGCTGTGGCACTTGCCGGCTCTCCCAGCCGGCCCATCACGCTGGCAATCCGGGATGCAGCCGAGGGTCCATGTTCTTTGCGGGCGAGCCGGATTTTGTTGACGAAATACTTTTCGAAATCGACCTTGGCCTGGTGGACCCAGCGCCCCTGTCGCATCCAGTTGATATCGCGCAGCGGAATCTGCGGTTCCGACAGATAGGCCGCGCCGGTGTGTCCCATATCGTTGAGCCACTTGGCGTGCTGAGGCACATAGCTCAGCAGAGGCGCGTCGCCAAGCTGGGCCAGAATGTTTTGTACCGCGGTTTCGCTGGCTTGGGTGATCGAGTACACCGAGTCGGGCGGCCCCATGGGCACGGGTGTTTGCTTCATCGGCGGTTGCGCGACGCAGGCACCGATGGCAAACACATTGGGGTAATCGGGGTTGCGAAGGTATTCGTCCACCACCACCAGACCGCGCTCGTCGACCAGGCCGGTGGCAGAACGAACGCCCGGCACACCGCCAAAAGCAGGCCAATACACCGAATAGGCGTAGGGCAGGGTATGGCGCTGTTTTTCATTGCCGGCAGCATCGAGTTCCACCACCTGGATGGTGTCAGCATCGACACGCACGGTGCGTGCGTTGCAGATCACACTGATTTTGGTGTCGACCAGCGCGGCGGTCACTGCACCGCGGCTGGAATTTTCGCTGCCGAGTCCGAGATGGCCGGACCAGGGCTCGGGTGTGACCAGGGTGATGGATACCCGATCCCGAATGTTGCGACGCTTGAGGTCCGCATCGACCAGGAACGCGTATTCATAGAGGGGGCCAAGCACGCTTGATCCGGGTGCAGCACCGATCACGACGGGCCCGGGATGACGAACAAACTCGCGATAGGCGGCGAGGGCGCGTTCAGCCTGATCGATATGGATGACCGAGAAGGTGTGCTCGGCCAGGCCGGGCACGTTGTCTGTCATGCCGGTTGCGCCAGTGGCAATCAGCAGGTAGTCGTAGAACAGCGCGTCGCCGTTCTCCAGATCGATCTGGATGACATCGGGCTGGATGCGTTTGACGCCGCTGTGAATGAAGTGGATGCCGCGCGATTCGAGATAGGGGCCGATCGGGAAAGCGATATCGGATCGTTCGCGCCAGCCCATTGCGATCCATGGATTCGAGGGCACGAAGTGGAAATAGGGGGTGTCGGACACCACTGTTACTTCGTCATGCGGTCCCAGTTTGGCTTTCATGGCGTAGGCCGCGGTCACGCCTGCGATGCCGGCCCCGAGGATGACAATATGCGTCATTTCAGTCTCCTTTAATCAGTTTGCACCCTGAAGGGTATACAAGTCAGTTGCGCGGGCGCACCAACTGCCAGGCCCGAACCATGTAAGTCGTCGCGGCAAAGCCGCTCCACACATGCACCAGGCGGGTGAACGGAAAAACGAAGAAAATCGTCATTCCAAGAACCAGGTGCAGCTTGAAGATCCAGCCTGCGCCGTCCAGCAGTTCAACTGCGCCGCCGCGGAAGGTGACGATGCGCTGACCCCATTCGGCGAGCCGGACCATCATGCTGCCATCCAGGTGCTGGGCCGACAGCGGAATGGTTGCCAGGCCGAGCAGCAACTGCAGCCACAGCAGCACCAGAATGAAGTGATCGCTGAACTTCGAAGTGGCGCGAATGCGCGGCTCGGTGAGGCGTCGATGCAGCAGCAGCGAGATGCCGACGAAGGCCAGGACGCCCGCAGTGCCGCCCGAGACCATGGCAAGAATCTGCTTGGCACCGGCCCCAATGAAGGGCTCGTAGATGAAGTGCGGTGTCAGCATGCCGAAGAAATGGCCGAAGAACAGGAACAGCACCCCGATGTGGAACAGATTGCTGCCCAGCCGCAGCTGGCCGCGTCTGAGCATTTGCGACGAGTCGCTCTTCCAGGTGTACTGCTCGCGGTCGAAGCGGATCAGGCTTCCGAGAAAAAAAACCGCCAGCGCGATATAGGGATAGATCCCGAACAGGAAATATTGCGAGTAAGACATTTTCAGACCCTCCTCAATTCAATACACAGAGTTCAATGTGTGGCGGCGGATGGCTGCAGGCGTGAAACCGGCATCTGTACCACCTGCGGGCCCGGCTTCAGCAAGGGTTCAATCCCGTCCATCGTCGGGCCGAACATTTCCATGGCTTCGTCCATGTCGTGAACCGGCGGTTCGGCCAGTTCCTGGGCCTCAACCGGCGACAGCGCCTCCAGCACCTGGAAGGCAGTGGCATACGGGCTGCCGTTGGCATCGAGCTTGCGGCCGATAGTGGCGATCACATGCACCGCATCGCCCAGCAGTTCCAGCGCTTCGCCGGTCGGCAGCAACGACAGGAACTCGAGGAATAGCGGCACGTAATCCGGCAGTTCTGTCGAGCTGGCATCGAAGTTGTACTTCCAGTATTCCTGCAGCAGATCGATCATGGCCGAGCCACGGTCGCGCGATTCGCCGTGAATATGCTCGAACAGATGCAGCGAGTGCGAGGGGTTGCGATCGAAGGTGGCGACGTAACTTTCCTGCAAGGTAATCAATTTCGTCTCACGCAACTGCGTAAACAGCGGCGCCATTCTGACGCCCGCCTGGCCGTTGAAATCCGCCTCTTCAACCAGCGCCGCCTCCAGTTCAGGCAAGGCCGCCAGCCAATCGGATTCGGGGTAGCACAGCAACAGGGATAATGCTTTAAAGGTTTTCATCGTGATGGCTCCTTAACCGGTTTTCTTTTTGGCGTGCAGTTGCGACAAATCGACAGGAACGGAATTTTTCCGGTTACCAAACAGCGTGGCCTTGGAGGTGCCGTCCGAGCAGCCGTTGCCGAAGGTGAAGCCGCAGCTCGACTTTTCCTCGAAGGTGTTGAGGGCTTCTTCGCGGTGCGTCGTGGGAATCACGAAGCGGTCCTCGTAGTTGGCGATCGCGAGATAGCGGTACATCTCGTCGGCCTGCGCGGAAGTCAGTCCCACCTGGTCGAGCGCGGCGGTGTTGGGGATGCCTTCCACCGACTTGCCCCGCATGTAGGCACGCATCGCCAGCAGGCGGTCGAGCGCGGTGACGATCGGTTTCTCCTTGCCGCCGGTGAGCAGGTTGGCGAGGTAGGTGATCGGGATGCGCAGCGATTTCGTATCGGGGATGATGCCGTTCATGCCCATCTGGCCGGATTCTGCGGCCGACTGGATGGGGGACAGCGGCGGCACGTACCACACCATCGGCAGGGTGCGGTATTCCGGGTGCAGTGGGAAGGCGATCTTCCAGTCGATCGCCATCTTGTAGACCGGCGACGCCACCGCGGCGTCGAGCCAGGCTTCCGGGATGCCTTCGGCGCGCGCGGCGGCGATGACTTCGGGATCGTTCGGATCAAGGAAAATCTTCAGCTGCGCTTCGTAGAGTTCCTTCTCGTCGGTCACGCTGGCTGCTTCCTCGATGCGGTCGGCGTCATACAGGATCACGCCGAGGTAGCGGATGCGGCCGACGCAGGATTCCGAGCACACGGTCGGCTGACCGGCCTCGATGCGCGGGTAGCAGAAGATGCACTTCTCGGCCTTGCCCGACTTCCAGTTGAAGTAGATCTTCTTGTAGGGGCAGCCGGAGATGCACATGCGCCAGCCGCGGCACTTGTCCTGATCCACCAGCACGATGCCGTCTTCCTCGCGCTTGTAGATCG
>JGI25321J39296_1001796_pt1 | contig 11495 bp, 9 predicted proteins | sample AutmiccommuBRH23_FD_39296 | JGI IMG/M metagenome (IMG submission 39296)
TCACGCTATGGCAGATTTAATTAATAAATGGAAGTTGGGGCTGGAACGTACCAGAAAAGTAGCCTTTGGCCGAATTGCAAACTTTTTTGGCGCAACAGAAATAACAATCGACACCTGGGATGAGTTGGAATCAATGCTGATTCAAGCAGACATTGGTATTGATACAACTAGCACAATCATCTCAGAATTAATTAAAAAAGTGGACATCGAAGGGATTACAACAACAGAAGATTTACGGAAATATCTGGCAATCGAACTTCAATCGAAACTTATTATGCCTGAAATACCCGATTTTTCACCACATAAACCAGCAGTAATCCTTGTTGTAGGGGTAAATGGATCTGGTAAAACGACTACCCTCGCAAAATTAGGGAAAAAATATAAAGATCAGGGCAATAAAGTTCTTTTTGCTGCAGCAGATACATTTCGTGCAGCTGCAGTAGAACAATTGGAAGTTTGGGGAGAACGGCTTGATATTCCAGTAATATCGGGTCAACCAAATGCCGATCCAGGTTCTGTGGCATATGATTCAGTTCAGGCTGGAATTTCTAAACAATTTGATCTTGTTTTTGTTGATACCGCTGGACGTTTACATACCAGATTTAACCTGATGGAAGAATTAAAAAAAGTTAATCGTGTTATAGATAAAGCATTGCCTGGGGCTCCCCATGCAACATGGCTTGTGTTGGATGCAACAACAGGCCAAAATGCGCTGATGCAAGCACGAGCTTTTAAGGATGCAGTCAATATTAGCGGTGTAATTCTTACCAAACTGGATTCATCGGCAAAAGGCGGAATGGCTTTTGCGATCCAGAAAGAACTTAATCTTCCAATCTTATTTGCCGGTCTTGGAGAAAAACCAGAAGATTTTCAAGAATTTAGCCCTGGCGCATTTGTGGATGGTTTAATAAATTAACTTTGGAGTAATTAATGCAAGACATAATTGATCGATTGGCAAATTATATTGTCAAAATAAATGATCTCCTGGAGCATCTTTGACTTACCGGAGAAGAAATCAAAACTTGTTGAGTTTGAAAAATTAGCTGAAAATCCTACCCTATGGGATGATCAGGATAAAGCTCAAGGGATCTTAAAACAAATCGTAGCGCTCCGGGAAGAAATTCAGGAACTAGAAGAGCTAAATCAAAAAATAATTGATTCACATGATTTGGCTCAAATGAACGATGAGTCTATTCGTCCAGACCTTGAAAGCGAAATAATCGTAATTGAGAAATTGCTGGATCAATTAGAATTAAGTACCCTGCTTTCAGAAAAATATGATCATGGAAATGCTCTTCTAGCAATCCACGCTGGTGCTGGAGGAACTGATTCGCAAGATTGGGCAGAAATACTCGAGCGTATGTATCTGCGATGGGCAGAAAAAAATAACTTCAATGCAGAAATCCTCGACCGTTCGGTTGGTGAAGAAGCAGGGATTAAAAGTGTCACGATTGCAATCAATGGCAAATATGCTTATGGGTACCTGAAATCTGAAAAAGGTGTTCATCGTCTCGTGAGATTGTCTCCATTTGATGCAGCTCATCGCCGTCATACATCATTTGCACAAGTTGAAATTTTACCGGACTTAAATTTGGATGAAATACCAATCCATATTCCCCAAGAGGACGTACGTATTGATGTCTTTAAATCTTCAGGGGCTGGTGGTCAAAATGTTCAAAAAACCAGCACAGCCATTCGATTGGTTCATATTCCAACCGGTATTATTGTCACCTGTCAAAATGAACGCTCTCAGCTACAAAATCGAGAGAATGCATTTCGGGTATTAAAAGCAAAATTACTTGAGATCAAGCGGGAAGAGCAAGAAAAAGAATTATCCGGATTTCGAGGGGCTTATCAAAAAGCTGAATGGGGAAGTCAAATCAGATCTTACATTCTTCATCCTTATCAACTTGCAAAGGACCATCGAACCGATCATGAAGCCGGAAATGTTAACGCTGTCTTGGATGGAGACTTGAATAGTTTTATTGAAGCATATCTCAAATTTTCAATCAACTAATTTTTTTTCAAGTTAAGAAAAAATCATACCTCAATAACCCATGAGATATGATTTTTATATTTAATATAATTGAATTCTTAATCCAACACAGCTGCTAATTCAATTAAAGCTTTATCAAGTGTTTTCTTATTGGCAACAACCTCTTCTAATGGAGTATATGTAATTTTTGAATGTATCCATCCAGTTAAAACACCATAGTTACCATTCGCCATAGCCTCAACTGCACCTGATCCTAACCGGCTTGCCAGAATTCTGTCATATGCTGAAGGATCCCCACCTCTTTGGATATGGCCAAGGATCGCTACACGCAAATCAAACCCTAACGTTTCCTGATGTTCTTTAAAATGATTGGATAATTTCTCAGCATTATACTCAGCCCCTTCTGCAACGATAACGATTGCATGCGCTTTCCCCTTTTCATACGCTTCACCTATTTTTTTTGCAATTTCCTCCGGATTGGTTGGAACCTCAGGAATAATAACTGCTTCTGCACCACCAGCCAGTGCTGTCATAAGTGCCAGATACCCACAATCGCGTCCCATAACTTCCAAAAGAAAAGCACGCTGATGAGAAGATGCAGTAATTTTCAAACGGTCAACCGCTTCCAATGCAATATTTAAAGCTGTGTCGACACCAATTGTAATTTCTGATCCATACAAATCATTGTCTATCGTTGACGCTACGCCAACCACTGGAAAGCCTAATTGAAATAATTTATACGAACCCGTTTGAGATCCATTTCCCCCAATAACTATCAATCCTTCAATTCCCATAGAATTTAGATTTCTAATTGCTTTCTTTTGACCTGAATCGGTTTTGAATTCTAGCGATCGAGCACTCCCCAGCATTGTGCCACCTCTTTGCATAATTCCACCAACATCTCTTGGACCTAATTGAATGAAATTTCCAGACAGTAAACCAGAATACCCATTTTTGATCCCGTAAACTTCCCATCCTTTTGATGCCCCTGACCTGACAACAGCGCGAATAGCTCCATTCATACCAGGCGCATCACCACCACTCGTCAAAACTGCAATTTTCTTCATAGGAATTTCCTCCCAGATATTGGTAAATAATTAGAAAATTCTATCACAAATTTTTTACACTGAACCTATGTTCATTTTGTTGTTAACAATAAAATAAAAAAATCATGACAGTTAAGATATAAATTTATGTACTCTTACAGTATAAATCTTTTTCAAAATTATGTAATATTACGATGGTTAACATTTCTTAAATTAAAAGGTTTACACAATCAATATAATAAATCATTGCGATTCTTAAGAAACCGTACAAAGGGTTTATATGACTGATTTTAGAATAATAAAACATCCAATTTTAAAAATTCCGGAAACAACCAGTATAAATTTCTATTGGAATGGTAATATTTTACAGGCAATAAAGGGTGAGACAATTTCAGCAGCTCTTTTTGCCAATGGTATTCGTGTTTTTGGTCATCATTACAAAGATCATTCACCACAAGGAATTTTCTGTGCCAATGGTCAATGTTCTCAATGCATGGTCATGGTGAATGGAATACCAATAAAAGCATGTATGGAAGAAGTAGGAGAAGGAATGTCAGTTGAGCCACTCAATGGTTTTCCTGTCCTGCCAAAAGTTGATGACCCAATAGAAATGGATCATATTCACGAATTGAGTATTCCATTATTAATCATTGGTGGTGGTCCTGCTGGCTTGTCCGCTGCTTTGGAACTGGCGGAATTAGGTATTCAAGCCATTTTAATTGATGATAAACACCACCTTGGGGGAAAACTGGTCTTGCAAACCCATCGTTTTTTTGGTTCGACACAGGCTGTCTTTGCAGGCACACGCGGTATAGATATAGCAACAAAATTAGAAGACGAGTTGAGAACCTATTCATGTGTTGATATTTGGTTAAATTCAACCGCTTTGGCTGTTTTTTCTGACAAGAAAGTCGGTGTTTTAAAGGATGGAGAAACATATATTCTGATAAAACCCGAAATACTATTAGTAGCTTCTGGTGCCAGAGAAAAATTTATTACATTCAAAGGGAATACACTACCAGGGGTTTATGGTGCTGGAGCTTTCCAAACCCTGGTTAATCGTGATCTTGTTCGACCTGCTGAAAAATTATTCATAATTGGAGGAGGAAATGTTGGTCTAATTACTGGATATCACGCTTTGCAGGCAGGAATTGGTGTAGTTGGATTGGTAGAAGCTTTGCCAGAGTGTGGCGGATATAAAGTCCATAAAGATAAATTATTACGAATGGGTGTTCCAATCCTCACTTCTCACACCATTATCAGCGCAAACGGTAATGACAAGGTCGAATCCGTTACGATTAGTCAGGTAGATAATAAATTTCAACCAATTATAGGAACTGAAAAATCATTTGAGTGTGACAGCATTCTTGTCGCAGTCGGATTAGATCCTGTTGATGAATTTTACAAAAAAGGAATGGAATACGGGATTACAACATTTGTGGCTGGTGATGCTGAAGAAATAGCAGAGGCATCTGCAGCAATAATTGCTGGAAAAATTCGTGGCAGAGAAATCGCAAGAGCATTTGGTATTCAGGTTGGTGAAGTACCTGATTCCTGGTATCGCACATCTGAAATCCTCAAATCAAAACCAGGAGCCAATAAGAAAATTGAACTTCCTGAATTTGAAGAAGGAGTCTTTCCCATCATTCATTGCACCCAGGAAATACCCTGCAACCCGTGTGCTGATCTTTGTCCACATGGTCTGATATACATAGACCAAAAAGATATCCGCAGTGTACCAATTTTTTTAGGTAATGGCTTTTGTTGTGAAGTGTGTGAACAATGTGTGGCTGGATGTCCCGGATTAGCTATCACCCTGGTTGATTACAGAAACAATCTGGAAATGCCAACAGTTTCAATTCCCTATGAATTCAATCGCGATCCTATCCAGGAAAAAGATGTAGTAATGGCTATGGACACAGAAGGAAATCCTTTAGGTGAATATGAAGTTATGTCTGTTCATTCAATTCCTTCCAGCGATAGAACTTTGGTTGTTCATGTGCAAACCCCCCGAGAAACCGCAATCAAAATAGCAGGAATAAGGATGCAGGAAAGTCAAATCACGCATCCAATGGACCATTATATTCAGCATGTAGATGATGATATGATCGTTTGTCGTTGTGAACGAGTAAAAGCAGGTGAAATTCGATCGCTTATCCGCCAAGGGATTAGGGATTTTAATGAAATTAAAACGGTGACGAGAGCCGGTATGGGATCCTGTGGTGCGAAGACTTGTGCATCAATTATTAAACGAATTTTCAGAGAAGAGGGTATCTCGGAAGATGAGGTTACTGATCAAACAAAAAGACCTTTATTTATGGAAGTTCCATTGGGATTATTTGTAGGAATAAACAAAGATGAGGAACAAATAGATGAGTGAGATGAATTTTCAACATTTTGATGTGATAATCATTGGTGCAGGTTCTATTGGGGCTCCTACGGCATTTTTTCTCGCTAAATCCGGCTTAAAAACACTTGTGCTTGATAAATTCCCTAGTGTTGGACAAGGCTCTTCAAAACGCGCAATTGGAGGGATACGGGCAACCCACTCTGATCCTGCAAAAATTCGATTGTGTCTACGGTCATTGGAGATATTTTCATCCTGGAAAGAAGTTTATGGGGATGATATAGATTGGTTTCAGGGTGGATATACATTTGTTGCATATCGGGAACAAGAAGAGAAGACCCTGAAGAACCTTTTACGTAAACAAAAAGAATTTGGTTTGAATATTAATTGGCTTAACAAAAAAGAATTTATTGAGATTGTTCCTGATATCAACTCAAATGGATTATTAGGTGGGACATTTTCTCCAGATGATGGGAGTGCATCACCTTTATTAGCAACACATGCTTTTTATCGACGTGCAACCCAACTGGGAGCAGAATTTCATTTTAATGAAGATGTTCAAGAAATAATTATTGCGAATGGAAAAATTATTGGAGTAAGGACAAATAATTCGACGTATGGTACAGATGTTGTTATTAATGCAGCCGGACCTTGGGCAAAGTATGTATCGAAACTGGTAGATGAAGAAACCCCGGTTGAACCGGATAGTCATGAAGCAGCCATCACGGAATCTGTCTCTCATTTCTTAAATCCAATGGTAGTTGATATCCGATCACAACCAGGTTCATCCAATTTTTATTTTTACCAGCATTCGACCGGACAAATCATTTTTTGTATTACGCCAAAACCCAATATTTGGGGATTTAATGTAGAAGAAACAAGCGAATTTCTACCTATGGTGGCTAAAAGAATGATAGAAGTTATGCCGAGATTGAAAAATATACGCGTTCGGAGGACATGGCGCGGTTTGTATCCGATGACTCCCGATGGATTTCCGATTATTGGTTGGTCAAACAAAACAAATGGATTTTTATTGGCAGCTGGCAGTTGTGGACAGGGATTCATGTTGGGACCGGGAATGGGTGAGCTATTACAACGGTTCGTCACCAATGAATTGACCGAACAAGACCATGAAATTTTGCCTTATGTATCCCCGTACCGAGATTTTAGTGGCCAGGAGTTATTAAAATAATTTTTCTATACAAATTAGAGAATCAAAAAAATTGCACTTAATCTTAGATCTGTTTGGTTATTCTGAAAGTCCGAAATACTTGACAACACCATAATATTTTCATTTTCTTGGATATAATCTACCAGGAGAGAATACCATATGAAAATTGAAGTATTAATGGACTCATTACCAGAAAACTATAATTTCGTAGACCGCGAAATGGTTATGAAAGCCTATAAATTTGCAGAAAAAGCGCACGAAGGCCAAACGCGTGTCTCCGGTGAGCCTTATGTAACCCATTGTGTTTCAGTAGCAGCGATTCTGGCTGAACTCAAAGTTCCCCCAGCAGTAGTGATTGCTGGTTTACTGCATGATACAGTTGAAGATAGTCCGACGACAACTTTAGATGTAAAGAATAATTTCGGTGAGGAAATTTCAAGATTGGTAGATGGCGTTACCAAGCTAACCAATCTTCCAAGGGTTTCACGGGGAGACCAGATATCAAAGCCCCATAAGGATTCTGATTTTGATGATTTGAATGATGAACATGATTTATCAGAGGATATCTTTCCATCGATTCGGGATCGAAAAAAAGACCTTAGCAATGAAACACTAAGAAAAGTTTTTCTGGCAATGGGGGATGATATCAGAGTTGTCTTAATTAAACTGGCTGACCGTCTTCATAATATGCGCACACTCGGTTATATGCCTGAAGCTAAAAGGAAAAGGATCGCACAGGAGACATTGGATATCTTTGCCCCGCTAGCGAATCGACTTGGTATTTGGCAAGTTAAGTGGGAATTAGAAGATCTTGGTTTTCGGTATGTGAATTCTGAAAAATATAAAGAAATCGCAAATAATCTATCAATTCGTAGAGGTGATCGGGAACAGGAAATCAACCAAATTGAAGATAATTTACGTCGCATATTATTGAATGCTGGCATTAAGAATGTAGAAATATCTGGAAGATCAAAACATATTTACTCCATTTATAAGAAAATGGTCGAGAAAGACAAACCTTTTGATATGGTACTGGATTTACGCGGGCTACGTTTGATTGTTGACGATGTTCCAAGTTGTTATGCCGCTTTAGGTGTGATCCATACCCACTGGCGGCCAATTCCACATGAGTTTGATGATTACATTGCGGCGCCGAAAGATAATTTCTACCAGAGTTTGCATACTGCCATCATTTATGAAGATGGAAAGCCCCTCGAAGTTCAAATTCGAACTTCAGAAATGCACCAAAATGCTGAATTTGGTATAGCTGCACATTGGCGATACAAAGAACGTGGACCTCGCGATCAAACATATGAACAACGCATTAATTGGTTACGCCGGCTAATGGAATGGCGTCAGGAAGTTGAAGACGCCCAGGAATTTGTTGATGGCATGAAAAGTGATGTATTCCAGGATCGCGTTTACATCTTCACACCTCGAGGAGACATTATTGACCTTTCATCTGGCGCTACACCCATTGATTTTGCTTACCACGTGCATACTGAAATTGGAAATCGCTGTCGTGGTGCAAAAATAAATGGAAAATTGGTCTCATTGGATTATGCTCTCAAAACAGGTGATCAAGTTGAGATTCTAACCGCAAAACAGGGAGGACCTAGCCGAGATTGGTTGAATTCAAATTTAGGTCTGGTTAAAACGCAAAGAGCAAAATCGAAAATTAGAAACTGGTTTAAAAAACAAGATCGTGATCAGAATGCATCTCAAGGCAAGATCATGTTAGAACGTGAAATCAAAAGATTAGGTCTAAAAACATCCAGTTTGGAAGAACTATTACCTAATTTCGATCTGAAAAAACTGGAAGATTTATTTGTTGGAATCGGGTGTGGAGATATATCAATCAGTCGGATTGTCAACCAATTAATCGACACAGAGCCGGGGGCTGAAGATCCATTATTAATTCCTAAACCCCCTTCAGATAAACCAATTTCAAGTGATTCAATCACAGTCCTGGGTTTGAAAGGATTATTAACCGTACTGGCTCGATGCTGCAAGCCAGCACCAGGAGACGACATTGTTGGGTATATAACTCGTGGACGCGGGGCGACAATTCATCGGGCAGATTGTCCTAATATGTTACGCTTGAATGATCGTGAAAGAATAGTAAAAGTTTCATGGGGAGAACTGCAGAAAACATATCCGGTAGCTATCCAGGTAAAAGCATATGATCGCCAGGGATTAATGGGAGATATTTCCAATGTTTTAAGCTCAGAGGGTGGAAATCTTATTGACATTGAACTCAAAGTTTCACATAATTTAGCAACTATTAAGTTGGTTGTAGAAGTGAGTGATATTTCTCAATTAAGTCGATTACTGACAAGAATTGAAAACTTACCTAATGTAATGGAAGCTTACCGGATGCGATCATCATAACAACGAGGATGAAATTTGGAAAAATTAATATCAGTTGAGGCAGCAAAGAAGATTATTCTGGAAAAAGTAAAGATAAAAGAAGGATCTTTTTTCCCCTTACATCAAGCCCATGGAAGAATCTTATCTCAAGATATTTATGCTGAAATAAATTTACCTCCATTTGATAATTCAAGCATGGATGGATTTGCAGTTATAGCAAAAGATGTGATGAATGCAAGTTATCAGGATCCAGTGGAACTGGAAATTATAGAAGACATCTCTGCAGGTTCTAATCCGAAATTAAAAGTAAATTCAGGTCAGGCATCCAGAATCATGACAGGTGCTCCCATGCCGTTTGGTTCGAATGCAGTAGTTCCGGTTGAATTTACTAATTTTTCAGACCGGTATGCTCAACAGGCTCTACCAAAAACAATTCTAGTTAACAAAACCATTAAACCTGGAGATTATATCCGGCCTCAAGGTCAGGATATTCAAATTGGAGAAAAATTATTTTCCAAAAGCCATAAATTACGTGCACAGGATCTAGGTGTTCTTGCAGCTCAAGGAATTGATAAGGTTCCAACGATTCAACAACCATTGGTAGCGCTTTTATCTTCTGGTGATGAACTCATTCAACCAGGAGAAGTACTGCATCCAGGAAAAATCTATGACTCAAATTCGATAACAATAAGAACATTAATTGAGTCATTCGGTGCAAAAGTGGTCGATCTCGGCGTTGCTAAAGATAATTATCAGGATATAAAGGATAAATTTCAAAAAATCACAGACTTGAAATTCGATTTAATCGTTTCAACAGCTGGCGTCAGTGTCGGGGTTTATGATTACATTCGCGATGTTATCCTTGAAGATGGAAGTTTAAATTTTTGGAGGGTAAATATTCGACCAGGAAAACCACTGACATTTGGTGAGTATAAAAGTGTTCCCTATTTTGGATTACCTGGGAATCCGGTGTCTGCTTTTGTATCAGCATTAATTTTTATTAAACCTTTTATTAATAAATTTCTGGGATTAAGTGAAAACATTATTCTTAATTCAGCAATTTTAAAGGAAGATCTTGAATCTGACGGTAGAGAAAGTTATTTAAGGGCAATAATAGATCATCAAGAGGGAACTTATATTGCAAAATTAGCAAGCCACCAGGGCTCTGGAAATTTATTTTCATTAGTTTATGCAAATGCTTTACTGATTATTCCTGCTGGTGTAAAATCCGTGCCTAAAGGGAAACCGGTAAAATTCTTTTGGATCTAATAGAAAAATGATGATAAAAAAAGCCACAATTATTATTGCATTCCTTGGCTTGGTGGATGCAATTTATCTGACAATAATTAAATTGACAGACAATAAAGCATTGTGTATACAAGGAGTTGGTGATTGCTGGTCGGTCAATAATAGTCGTTATTCTGAATGGAACGGAATACCAATATCATTTTTTGGAATTCTGGCATATTTAAGTATAATTTTGATACTTTCCACACAAAATAAATTTAAATTTTTCACAGAATTTGGAAGCATATTTGTTTTTGGAATTGCTCTTTCAGGCTTTTTATTCTCAATTTACTTGACATACTTGCAATTTGCTGTTATTAAAGCGGTTTGTCCTTTTTGCATCATTTCTGCAATAACGATGATGACCGTTTTTATACTATCACTTATTAACTTAACAAAAGAACAACCAATGACTAATTTAGACCAAAATTGATATATCAGGAGGAATTATTAAATGCCAAAAATTCGATGTCATTATGAGGATTGTGAATTCATAGATGAAGGTTTCTGTTCTGCAGCATTGATAGAACTTGACCCGGATAAAGGATGCATTACTTACACACCCTCTGCAGATTCAATCCCTGAGGAACCCTGGGACAATGACGATGAAGATGAAGCGGATGAATGGGGTGAACTAACCAGTTTAGAGGAGGAAGATGAAGACGACTGGTTAGATGAAGATGAAGAATACTAATATCAATAGAAGCAGCTGTAATGGCTGCTTTTTAGCCTTATAGCAGTTGTGGCGGTGATTTGACCGCCACATTTGCTAGCTGGGGGTAGAGGATTTGAACCCCTACATACTGATCCAGAGTCAGTTGTCCTACCATTAGACGAACCCCCACCGACGAAAAGTTTATCACATTCAGATTTCATTGTACAGGGCACTTTAATACTTTTTCATTCATTTTTCTTGAACCCTGAATAACATCCAAAACTCAAGTCTATCTATTCATCAGGTTTCAAGTAACCGGATTGCATCGGTAATTCTCGATATTACTTTTTCACGACCGATGATTTCCATTGATTCAAATAAAGGCGGGCTTACCATTCTTCCAGTAACAGCTACGCGCAATATTCCAAATACCTGACCGGGTTTATATCCTAATTTTTCAACCAATTCCCGCATTGGGGTTTCTAAAGTAGTATGTTTTACATCTGGAAATTTTGAAATGATTACAAAAATTTCCTTTAGAATCATCAACGAGTCTGATTGTGTTGTGTTTTTTGCTATCAAATCTTCACGATTAACTGTTATTTCTTCCTCAAATAAGAATC